>Ga0102924_1000772_pt1 | contig 38413 bp, 35 predicted proteins | sample PaiPotPPM11metaG_FD_80116 | JGI IMG/M metagenome (GOLD analysis project Ga0102924, IMG submission 80116) | Iron sulfur acid spring bacterial and archeal communities from Banff, Canada, to study Microbial Dark Matter (Phase II) - Paint Pots PPM... ...
GAAGAGAACGCCCACCCCCACCGCGACGGCTCCGGCACTCTCGTCGTCGTCCACAACGGCATCGTCGAGAACTACCTCGCCCTCAAATCAGAACTCATCGCCAAGGGCCACAAGTTCGTCTCCGAAACCGACACCGAAATCATCGCCCACCTCATCGAAAACGAACTCAACCTCGCCGCCGAATCTTTATTGTCATCCCGTAGCGCAGCGAAGGGATCTGCTCCTCGTTCTGAATCCTCCGACGCAACCATCGAAGCTAACGAAAGCACCGCCGCCGTCGCCGTAGCGACCAACGGGAGCGATCCGGACAACCACGCCGAAGGCTCGGCGCCCGTGCGGCTAGCACTGGAAGAAGCAGTCCGCCGCGCCGTCAAGCGCCTCACCGGAGCCTTCGCCATCGGCGTCCTCTCCGCCAACGAGCCCAACAAGCTAGTCGCGGCCCGTCTCGGCCCGCCTGCCGTCCTCGGCATCGGCGAGGGCGAATACTTCCTCGCCTCCGACGTCCCCGGCATCCTCCACCACACCCGCAACATCCATTTCCTCGCCGACGGCGAAGTCGCCATCCTCACGCCCACCGGCATCACCCTCACCGACTTCGACGGCGCGCCTCTCCCCCTAAAAATCACGCGCATCGCCTGGGACCCCATGCAGGCCGAAAAGGCCGGCTACAAGCACTTCATGCTCAAGGAAATCAACGAGCAGCCCCGCGCCATCCGCGACACCATCCTCGGCCGCGTCTCCCCCGACACCGGCCACGTCTTCCTCCCCGACATGACCATCTCCGAGGACGACCTCCGCAACGCCACTCAGGTCACCATCGCCGCCTGCGGAACTTCCTGGCACGCCGGCCTCGCTGGCAAGTTCATGATTGAGCGCCTCGCCCGCCTCCGCACCGACGTCGACTACGCCTCCGAGTACCGCTACCGCGACCCCATCGCCGACCCCCGCGCCATCGGCCTCCTCATCACCCAGTCCGGCGAAACCGCCGACACCCTCGCCGCCCAGCGCGAACTCATCGCCGCCGGCAGCAAAACCCTCGCCATCTGCAACGTCGTCGGCGCCGCCGTCTCCCGCGAAGCCCAGGGCACCATCACCACCAACGCCGGCCCCGAGATCGGCGTCGCCTCCACCAAGGCCTTCACCGCCCAGCTCACCGCCCTCTTCCTGCTCGCCCTCAAACTCGGCCAGGTCCGCGGCACCGTCTCCGACGCCGAATCCCTCCGCCTCGTCGAAGAACTAGCCCGCATCCCCGCCAAGCTCGACGCCATGCTCAACCGCTCCCCCGCCGCCCCCGCCGAAGGCACCGGCACCGTCGCAGCCACAGAACTGGGTGCCCCATCCAAGACAGCTTCACCGTCTTGGGTGGGATCGGACCGCCGCAAAAATCCCCGCCTCTCCCTCTCCGACCACTGCGAGCAACTCGCCCGCGCCTTCTCCACCGCCAACGACTTCCTCTTCCTCGGCCGCGGCATCCACTACCCCATCGCCCTCGAAGGCGCCCTCAAGCTCAAGGAGATCTCCTACATCCACGCCGAAGGCTACCCCGCCGGCGAGATGAAGCACGGCCCCAACGCCCTCATCGACGAAACCCTCCCCGTCGTCTGCATCGCCACCAAGGACCCCACCGACCCCTCCTCCGTCCTCAAGTACGAGAAGACCCTCTCCAACATCCAGGAAGTCACCGCCCGCTCCGGCCGAGTCATCGCCATCGCCAGCGAAGGCGACACCTCCATCGCCCAGCTCGTCGAGCACGTCATCCACATCCCCCACGCCCCCGAACTACTCCTCCCCATCCTCGAAGTAGTCCCCCTGCAGTTACTCGCCTACCACATCGCCGTCCGCCGTGGCTGCGACGTAGACCAACCCAGAAACCTTGCAAAGAGCGTTACCGTGGAGTAAATTACCAGCATCCAGAGTAGTTAGAAAGGCGTGTAGGTATGACAGTGGATCCGCTTGTAAATGAGGCGGCAAGTCCATTCTTGTCTAAGTACCCATTTCACGTCCTAACTCTTGATGGTGGAGGTTCGAAAGGGGTCTACAGTCTAGGTGCCCTCAAAGAATTTGAGGCACGTATTGGTAAACCTCTGGCCGAACATTTCGATCTCATCTATGGCACCAGCACCGGAGCCATTATTGCATCGCTCCTAGCCTTAGGAATGAGCGTTTCAGAGATCGAGGATCGTTATTTTCGACTCATCCCACCAGTTATGAAAAAGAGATTCAGACGAACCAGGACACGGTCGTTGGAGATTTGTCTCCGGGGATTCTTTGGTGACAAGAGATTTGACCATTTTGGTCCTCACATCGGTATCGTAGCCACAAATTATGAAAGAGCAAGGCCGTTCATCTTCAAGAACTATGAAGACCAAGCGTTTCGCGGTAAGGTGACGTTTGTTCCCGGATTCGGCTGCAAGATCGCGGACGCTCTGATGGCGTCTTGTGCTGCTTTTCCTTTTTTCAAGCGGCAATTCACTCAAACACAAAATCTTGGAAGCCCAGAGTTGATGGATGGCGGGTTCGTCGCTAACAACCCAACTCTCTTTGCCATTGCGGACGCCATTCAGGCGTTAGGAATTCCCCGAAATTCGCTCAGGATCCTTAGTGTCGGCGTGGGCCACTACAACGAGCCACAGAAGACGTGGTACTCGAGATTTATCTTTAATCTCTGGCCATTCAAAATGATTGAAAAAGAATTTGCAACCAATACCAATACCATCGAAACTATGCGGCAGATATTCTTCTCAGATATCCCAACCGTACGCGTCGATGGATATTATCCGGACCAACAATATGAGACCGACTTATTGGAAGCAAACCCCCAAAAGCTAAGAAGGTTATTTGTTTTGGGGCAAGAGTCGTGCCGAATGCAGGAAGACGAGATTACTCAGAAACTTCTGAACGGGTGAATAAGCTTGATTAGTAACCGAATGTCGAAATTGAGGGGGCGTCGGACAGACACCCTACTGAAAGCTGCCGCAGCATTTGACGAAGCATACGACAAAATCCAGGAGCCGGAAACAACGAGCTGGGCAATCGGCACAATGCAGCCCCTCGACAAAACCTACACAAGAATCACCTTCGAAGAAGGCGACCGAATAAAGAACCAGTTGGATAAGAGCCTGAACTCTTCCTCGAAATCTGCGGACTTCAGATACCAGGGGTCGGTGACAAACGACACTCACATTAAAGTACATAGCGATCTTGACCTGCTAGTAATCGACACCGATTTCGAGACGATTGAGCCTCCGGGGGCCCCCAGTTATCCGTATGCAGGTGATCCAGTGGAGGATCTCAAGAAGTTACGGGCCGCCTGCGTAACGGTGATCAAGAAGGAATTCCCAGCAGTGAAAGTCGACGACACACCTGGAAAATGCATTGCCCTGAGCGGCGGCTCCCTCAGAAGGGAAATTGACGTTGTGATCTCAAATTGGTGGAACACGACGCTGTACCAGCAACATAATATCGAAGTATTTAGAGGCGTAAAGGTGCTCGATAAGGTAGCGAATAAGCGCCATGAGAACAAGCCCTTCTACCATAACGCGCTCATCCAAATTAAGGACGACGAGACAGCAGGGAATCTGCGCAAGGTAGCTAGGCTCCTCAAGTCCCACAAGTACGATTCAGATACTCCACTAACCATCTCTAGCTACGACGTTGTCTCGATCGCATGGAACATGCCCAAGGAATATTTGCTCGTGCCCCAAGATCAGGAACTGCAGCTCGTTGAGAACGCGAGGAACTACCTCAAATGGCTGCTTGACAATGACACTGAAAGAAACTCGATAAAGGTACCAAATGGAATGCGCGCCATCTTTGGTCCCGACGGAACAACCAAATCACAACTGTCAGCACTTCACAGCGAGGTGGACGACACAGCAATGCAAATTCGGGCCGAATTGATGAAAAGCTACCGAACAATCAGAGACGCAAAGATTAGGCACTAACCAGAGCGGCGGGTGACCACCCTCAACACTGGCTATACCCCATTCATGACGGTTTCATCGGCGGGTGGCCCACATCTGACACCCTCCGCAAATCGGGTGCCCCAGATCTCGATTCTGAGATGTGGGCATCGCGGTGGGTGCCCACTCAAACATCAAGAGTGGCAGTTAGCTACGCTAGAGCGGCAGGACCGTCATTTTGAGTTCGCTGACATATCCACGGACGCCTGCTGGACGATGAGCCACTTTCCACCCTTCCGACTTAGAACAACGAGATAGCTGCCATGCGACTTGACCGGTGAGCCGCCACCGCTCACACGCACGGAACCGGAAAGAGTAACGTTGCCCTGTATGCTCGTACCCGGGCGGACAACGACCTGATCGTAGACGCCGCTATCATACCCAAGCTCACCCGAAACTCCGGTGTCCTTACTGTCAACGGACACGTCTGCAGTCGCAACAGATTCGAACAACTGAACGAAGTAATGCCTGATATTTTCTTTCCCGACGATCCGCTCACCAGACGCAGCGACCAAAGTGGCGTTGTCCACATAAAGCGATGCCAGTCCATCCGCATTCTTCGTTTTGAAATCATCAACCCACGTCGCCCTGACCTTCGCAATCTGATCATCAGGCTTCTGAGCCACTACTATTGGACCCAGTACCAGCAAGAGACCGACCAGAATTCTGAATTCTCGCATATGGTTCCCCTTACTCCGCCGGAAACTTCCCACATCTGACATGCTGACCCCGAATCCGATGCAGTACAAGTAAGAACAGTGTTTACCAAAAGGGTACCTTTGGGCGGGTGGGCGAGTACCCCACATCTCTCTTTTGAGAGTATGGGCATTCGCGCGTAAGCGCTCGCCGCTCCCGTCTGACCCGCCACAGACGCTAGAATTCCCCTAAAGGAGTGCCCATGTCGCAGCCGAAACCAGGGGACCGATTCTCCTTCACTTATCTCGACGAGGAAGGCAGCCAACCGCACGAAGCCATCGTGCAAAGGATCCTGTCCAATCGCGACGAGGGCCTCTCCTCCCCGGAGGCCGACTTCTATGTAGCCGAATGGCTCGATGCCCTGCTGCTGAACCCCGATTCCAACCCGGCCGTTCCCTTCACCATGATGCTCTCGGCAGACTGCAAAACCACCATCGATGGCCGTCCCGTCTCGGTGACCTTCGAGAGTGCCAGTCCTGCCTCTGACTTATAGCTCGTTGGTGCTATGGCACTTCGCATTGAGTCCTCGCAAAATCGCATTGAGGCTCGATTCGCCGCTTAGCGGACCTATCTCGTCTCGACCAGGAGCCGAGCCGATGACCCTGCAATCCCCTCGAAAAATCCTCACCATAGCGATAGCTGTTCTGACGTTTGCCACTCTGACCGGCTGCAGGCCCGAAAATATCTTCTTTACCGTCGGCAACCAGTCGGGCGGCGCCCTGCACGACGTCAAAGTCACCTACCCCGGGGATGAACTCGACGTCGGGACGCTCACCGATAACCAAATCCTGGGAACCTTTCGTCACTTTGACGGCGCAGGCGATCTGACCGTCTCCTACACCACCGAAAGCGGCCGCACCTACAGCCATTCGGGTCCCCACGTGACCGGCGACGAAAAGGGCGACGTCAAGATCAACATCGAAGGCAGCGACGCCAACTTCGAAACCAACTTCGACCAGAGCCAGAAGTAGAGGTTTTCTACCGGCGTCCTGGGAACTCACTGGTGCCGGCACGAGAGGATTTGCCCATGTCCGATTACGCGATTGCAGGCAGCGTGCAGCAACTCGGCAGACGTCCGGGCCCGGTCGACGCCAAGGTTGAGACACTGAAAGGCCAATACGACTGGTTCGTTGTCGCGCCCACACAGGACGGCCAGGACCGCATCGGCACCAAGGAAGACTTTCAGGAGCTCCTTCGCGGAGACATCCTCGCCTGCCGCCTGAGGGCCAATTCTGCGGTCCGCGTCTACTCGAAAAAGGGCGCAGCGTGGGAGGAATCGACACCCTTGCTGCGCGTTTTTGCGCGAGAGCACTCCAAGCTGCAAGCACTGTACGAGCCCCTCTGGGCCCGTGCCGTTACTGGGCGCGACTGGGGAATGCTGGTAGGGATGGGGCTCGCGATCCTGAATGCAATCGGCATCTATAGCAGGTTAAACCGACTGGTCGCGATCGGCCTGGCCGTCTCCGTCCTGGCAAGTTTTGTTCCAGGCTTTGTCCGGAAAATGACGCCGTATCTTTTTTCCGTTCCACTCGTGATGGGCGGAACCGGCGTCGCAATCGGGATACTCGGGGCCGTCACCCTTCTTGCCGGGCTCGGAGCGGTGACTGGAATGGCGATCGGAGGAGCCATCGGCTGGACGTGGGAGGACAAGCTGCCCCGCGCGCCCGACGCGCCCGAAGCCGCTCATGGTGCCATCCAGTCAGTTGTGCTTCCGCTCATTGGAGCGCTTCTGCTCTGGAGCGCCTATCTCTTCGTTCTCTACCCATGGGCCGTGCACACTGTAGGGAGCCCACTCACCCATTGGCGAACTCTTTCCCAACCGTAAGTGGCGGGCACCCCATTCATGACAGTCTCATCGTTATGCGTTGGATCCACCCACCTTCGTGCCTTACCCAGGGCAACCCGCGTCCATCCACTGCTTGAAAAGGGAAACCCGGTCCGCCGGCCAGGGAGCGTCCGGAGGCATCTTCCCTGCCGACACCGCGCCATAAACCTTCTGCGCGTTCGCAGGAACACACATCCAAGCCGGATCATCCAGCGCAACCCCCGCGGGCTTCATGCATTTAACGTCCCCGTCCCGGAAGAGAGGGCGAATATCCGCCGCAAAACTGAGAGCCATTGAGCCTCCTATCCACTTCTGGTTCCCTGAATCTATACATCCCCATGTCTCTGCGCAACAGACGTGACCCAGATCACATCCTTCGCCGCACGTCGGTCGATAGAATCAGGTTTAGGGTAGCGACAGAATCCACCAGCCGCAGGCTTGTGTCCCTCCCAAAAATTCCAAAGAACCCGTAACTCCTGCGTTTTGAATATTTTGCAAATCATCTCCTTTGTTTTCAGGATTTTGCAAAATCGACCCGCCGGTAAGTGGTTTGTTTGGAAGATTATGCATCAATTTGATACCCCCGGGGAGGGGTACACCAATGCCGACACCAACTTCCAGACCTCAGCCGCGAATCACCGACTCCCCGTCCAGTACCCCGGACGGCACAGCGGATCGCCAACCACAACATCGGTCCACCCCACAAACCGCGAAGCCGCGTAAAAGCTCTCCGCCAGCGTGAACCCCGACGTGTACCGCTCCATCACAAGCGACGGCGAAGCGATCGCCTGCAGCAGCGGCTCGTCGGTATATCCCTTCACGCCCGTCACTCCGTGCGCGATCAGGTCGGTGATCAACGACTGCCCGCCCGTGGTCGGCAGAAACGTCCGCGCGCTCGTCGAAACCGCGGTGTCGCTGATCGACCCCGGCGCAAACCGCAGCGACTCATACGCGTTGTGGGAAAACCGGCCGTCGTTGCTGCCCCACGAAAAATATCCCAGCAGATTCGATCGGTTGCCGACAAAGGCGTCGTTCAAATCCAATTCCGCCGGAATTCTCCGCGCCTTCAGCACCTCGCTCGCCTTCACCATGTCCCCGTTCCACGATCCATAATCGGATTCCGCCTGGATCGGGCCCGTCACCGCCAGCGGCTGCGACTCCACATCCTTCACCTTGAAGCCCGGCTGCACATCGAGCAGCACCTCCGAGCCCTGAAGATCGCGAGGCCCGCGCGATTCCGCAGCAACCGCACGATCCACCAACGCCTCGGCATCGGCCTCGTTATATCCATCCAGCCGCGTCACCAAATAGCCTCCGAAAGCCGCATGCGAAAACGGCGCGTCCGACTTCCAGTACCGGTTCAGCCATCCGAACCCCGTCGCGCCCGACCCGGTAATGCTGATCTTCAAAGCTCCCTTCCCAGCCGGATAATCGATCGCGGCCAGATAACTATCCACCGAAGCATTCAACGGCCCAGCCCGTTTCTCATCGCGCGATCCCGTGTCGCCGCCTCGAACCCGAATCGGCACGCCTTTGGTCAACACAATAAAGTTGATCTCCGGATGCTGCGCCAGATACTGCTTCACCGGCTCGCCGATCTGCCGCGTGTAGTCGGCAAGCGGGATGGTTTCATTCGCCGTGCTCACCGCCGCATCGACGCAGTGCACAATCACCATCTTCGTCACTCCGCGTTTCGTCGCATAGTACTTCGCAACCGCGGTCGAGACCGGACTATTGCCGTTCGAGATCAGCAGCACTTCAGCGGTCGTATGCCCAGTCTTCGCCGCCGGCTTACCGGCAGCGGCTGTCGCTGCCGGAATGGAGAGCAGGATTGCCAGCAGGATCGGGAGCTGCCCGCGCTTCGTGAGACTGAGCATAGACGCAATTCTACCGACCCCGGGTTAGTCACTGAGAGCCAAAGGAAATTTCGACCGCACCATTACTCATACGCAAGAAGAAAAATAGTTCGGCCATGCGCTATGATCCCGTTTGACGCTGGTACCGCTCCTCGTTCCCGTCAGCCCAGGAGGAATCTCATCCATCTCCCCACACGCGTACTCGGCCTCCTGACTCTCATCGCTCTCTCAGCCGGCGTTCTCAGCGCGCAGACGCCCTCGGCAAAAGGACCGGCCGCAAGCGTGAACCCATTCATCGGCACCGGGCGCGGACCCGGCGGTCCCGTGAATCTCTTCCCCGGGGCCACAATGCCCTTCGGCATGGTCCAACTCAGTCCCGACACGGAGGACCGCGGCTACGGCTATCACTACGATCAGGACACGATTCACGGCTTCAGCATGACTCACATGAGCGGCGTCGGCTGCGCCAATGAAGGCGACGTATTCTTTATGCCCACAACCGGTCCCGTGGTCACCCAGATCGACGACATGCAATCGCCCTACTCCCACACCATGGAATCGGCTGCACCGGGCAATTACCAGGTACATCTTCTCCAGTGGGATATCAACGCCAGGCTAAGCGCCACCGAACGCACCGGCATCGCCCAATTCACCTTCCCCGCCGGCAAAACCGCCAACCTTCTGGTTCCCATCAGCCACACGCTCGACAATGTGACCGGCGCGGAAATCAAAGTAACCGGCGACCATCAGATCGAGGGTTTTGTCGAAGACAGCGCCTTTTGTGGCGGGCAACAAAAATACAAAGTCTTCTTTGTAATGACCTTCGATCGCCCGTTCTCCTCCTTCGGAACCTGGAGCGGCCCGAAATACAGCGGCCCGGGAACCATCGTCCCGGGAAGTCGTTCGGCCAGCCAGTCCACCCACGACGGATCGACCGGGGCATTCGCAACCTGGACTCAGCAAGCGCAGCCTCAAACCATCACCGCCAGAATCGCAATCTCCTATATCGATGCACAGGGTGCAGAGAACAACCTGAAAGTTGAGTCTGCCGGAAGGGACTTTCCCCAGATCCGCGACGCAGCTCTTGCGACGTGGAATCGAGCGCTGAGCGCGATCGATGTTCCCGGCGGCAGTGGAGCCCTGCGCACCGTCTTCTACACCGCGCTTTATCACTCCCTGATGATGCCCAGCATCTTCAGCGATGCGGACGGCCGCTATATCGGATTCGACGACAAAGTTCACCAGGTGGCTCCCGGTCACCTGATCTATGCCAACTACTCCGGCTGGGACATCTATCGCAGTGAAATCCCGCTGCTGGCGATGATTGAACCCGAACGCATGCAGGACATGGCGCAATCGGTCGTGCTCATGTACCAGCAAGGCGGATGGATCGACCGCTGGCCACAGGCCAACCGCTATACGAACGTCATGGCCGGCAGCCCGCTCACCGTGTCCCTGGCAACCGCCTGGCTCGACGGACTCCATGGATTCGACATTAAGGCCGCCTGGGAGGGAATGTACAAGGATGCAACTCAGGCTCCTCCACCCGGCCATCCGTACGCAGGCGAGGCGGGAATCGAGTGGATCAATAAGATTCACTACGTCCCCGACGACAAGGTGGGTTACGGCTCGGTGTCGCAGCTTCAGGAGGACGCCGTCGCCTATGCATCTCTCTACCGGCTCGCGCTGGATTTGGGCAAGGCCGACGAAGCCAGGGTCCTCTACGACCGCGCACTCTATTACCGCAACCTCTTCAATCCCGAAGATGGGTTCTTTCGTCCGCGCAATGCCGACGGCCAATGGGTGCCCGATTTCAATCCCGCGCTCAATGAGCACGGCTTTATCGAGGGCACGGGCTGGGATTATCAGTGGCTCGCGCCTTCCGACATGGCGTGGCTCGTGAATTCGGTCGGGCGCGATCGATTCAATCAGCGGCTTACCGAGTTTTTCAATTACAAAGTTCCCGCCTGGTATCTCCAGTACTACAACCCCTACAACGAGACCGACCTCCAGGCGCCATTCGAATTCAACTTCTCGGGCAAGCCGTGGGAATCGCAGCGCGTGGTTCGCCGCGTGCTCGACGAGAACTATACCGATAAGCCCGACGGTGTGCCCGGAAACGACGATTGCGGCGAAATGTCCTCCTGGGCAGTGCTGAGCATGATGGGGATTTACAGCACCGACCCCGCCAGCCTCGCCTATGAATTGGTCGGCCCGGTCTTCCCGAAAGTCATCGTCCACCTCCGCCAGCCCTATGCCGGCAAGGCATTCACCATCGAAGCGCACGGGAATCCAGCACTCGATCCGTACATCCAAAGTGTGCAGCTCAACGGCCAGCCGCGCAGCCAGAATTGGATTTCGTTCCAGTCCATCGCGGCCGGCGGCATGTTGCACGTGGAGGTCGGGCCAAAACCCAATCCCGGCTGGGGAGCAACAGCCACGGATGCTCCGCCATCGCTGAGCGATTCGCGTCCCTGAACGCGCAGCCGCATTGGCACTCAGGGCTTAAGCGCGGCAGCAGGCGACGAAACTCGTTCCGCGCCCTGCGCCACCGCCGGCCAGTCCGCCTTCCACGCTTCCGGAGACTCCGCGTTCCGATACTCAATCCGCACCGGCATCGTCGCGAGTCGATCCGAAAGCAGCGCCTCATCCCGAATCGGCCACCAGTCGTACAGGAAGATCTCCAGCGGCCGCCACATGGAAACCCAGCCGCCGATAATCAGTGTCTCCCGCAGAATCTGCCCCACGTCGCCCTTCATCAAACCGGCCAGGAAGTTGCCCGCCGCAATTGCCAGCGCCAGCACCACCAGGCCAATCATCAGGCTGACCCGTCCCACGCGCATCAATTCGCGCAGCCGCCGTCGCGATGCCAGCGCGCGCTGCCGGAAGAACTCATGAACCGCGTCCCGCTGCATCTCCGCCTCATCCGGCATCCCTGCAGCCCGGTCGATGCTGACCACCAGCGCCAGGTTCTGCGTCCGCCCGCAATCCTTCGCCCAGCCCACGATGAAATCTTCCGCATTCGGGTCCAGATCGCGGCTGCGAAACGGCGAGGGATCGATGGAATTGAACAGCTGCCTCAGTTCGGCGACATGCACCCGAATCACACAACACTTCGCCGGAATCGGGTCGCCGGCTGAGTCATCGCACGGAGTCGCCGCCGTTGTCATGCCAACCCTCCCGTTCAGCTCTTCCGGATACTATTCCTCTCTCTCAGCTCGGGTGCAGGAGCCGTGGCGCCACCTTACTCCGCCGTCCCGCCTCCCAGAATATGCGTAGCGTGCGTCACCGCCGCGCCCGCCCTCAGCGCCGCTGCCACCATCGCCGTCTCCGCCAGTTCCTGCTGCGTCGCCCCCGCCGCTTCGGCTTGCTTCCGATGAATCTCGAGGCAGTACGGACACTGCGTCGTCAGTGCCACCGCCAGTGCGATCAGCTCTTTGTACTTCTTCGGCACAGCGCCGTCCGCCATCGCCGCCTTATCGAACGCCTTGAAACCCTCCCACGCGGCCGGTGCGCCCTCGCCGAGCAACCGCAGCTTCTTCACGTTCGCCATGTCATACAGACTCATACCGTTGTCTCCTGCCTCAAAGTAGATTGACCCGCCCACTCAGAATATCCCTCCGGGATGGAAGCGCCGCCACAGGCTTATAATTCCCGCCGAGCCGCATCCCCAGTCATCCCGGGATCGAATCCGGGAAACTTGGCTCCCAGGAGAACACACGTATGGGTCATGGAATCATCGCGTGGATCATCATCGGGCTCATCGCCGGCTGGATCACCGGCAAGCTGATGAAAGGAGGAGGCTACGGCTTCTTCATGGACATGGTCGTCGGCCTCGTCGGCGCCCTCATCGGAGGCTTCATCTCGTCCCACCTCGGCTTCGGCGGAGTCGGCCAGCAGGGCCTCATCATGAGCATCGTCATCGCCGTCATCGGAGCCGTCCTGCTCACCTGGATTGTCCGTCTCGTCACCGGCAACCGCGCCGCCAACCTCTAGCGCCGGTCGATTCCCATCCCGGGTTCCCCATTCATGACAGCTTTACCGTCATGGGTGGGGTTTCGGCCCTTACTCCACCCCGATGTCCTCATTCCAAACCTCAGGATGCGCGGCGATATACCCCGCCAGCAGCTCCCGGCAAGCCTCCGATTTCAAATCGACGACCTCGACTCCATTCTCGCGCAGCCAGTCGATCCCGCCCTGAAACGTCACGCTCTCGCCCACAACCAGCCGCCCGAACCCGAACTGCCGCACCAGCCCTGAGCAGTACCAGCACGGTGCCAGCGTCGTCACCATCGTCATCGCGCGATAGCTCCGCTGCCGGCCTGCGCGCCGGAACGCGTCCGTCTCCCCATGCATGCTCGGATCGCCGTCCTGCACTCGACGATTATGGCCCGAGCCCAGCAGCCGCCCGTCGCCGTCGAACACGGCCGCGCCGATCGGAATCCCACCTTCCGCCAGCCCCGCCCGCGCTTCCCCGAGCGCGACCTCCAGCATCGCCTCGTCCGTCATTCTTCGCCGCCGCGCTGAATCTCCGCTTCCGCCGCCGACGGATCGTCCTCGTCGTAACGCGGCGGCAGCGCGGAGATCCGCCCGTCCACCATTACCTCGTCGGCAATCGGCTCCGGTGACTGCGCTTCCTGATCCGACTCAAGCCGCTCCTCGATCTCCTTCGGGGATTCTGGCGTCTCTGGCGTCTCGTGTTCCATCGCCATCTCCTCCTGCTCAGCCATCTGCCCAGCCATCTTCTCGAACTCTTCGATGCTCGGCAGTTCCGCCACGTCCTTCAGCCCGAACTTCAGCAGAAACTCCTTGGTCGTCTTGTACAGGATCGGGCGTCCGATCACCTGCTTCCGGCCTGCCGTCGTAATCAGCTTCCGCGCGATCAGCGACCCCAGCACGCCCGACGAATCCACGCCGCGAATCTCGGAGATTTCCGGCGCCGTCACCGGCTGTTTGTACGCCACCACGGCCAAAGTCTCCAGCGCCTGCAGCGTCAGCTTCAACGGCGGCTTCAGCGACTTCACAAACCCGCGCACCGCGTCGTGATACTCAGGCTTGGTCGCCAGCCGGAACCCGCCGCCAACCTCGCGAATCTCGAGCCCGCGTTCTGGCGTGGCATAGTCCGCGACCAGTTCGTCCAGCACCGCACGAAAATGCGCTCGCAGACGGCCCGTCCGCGCCTTCTCCGCTTTCGCCAGCGCCGCCGCGTCGTCAACAACCTCCGCAGCTGGCTCACTCGCGGCGGTTTCATCGCCGGGAGCAGGTTCCCCGTCCGGCGCCGCTTCCACCGCTTCGGGTGCCTCAGCTACGGCAGCTTCCACCTCGGGGGAAACGGCTTCCGAAGCCGGGGCTTCCTCGCCGCTCGCTTCGAGTTCCGCGGCCAGCGCAGGACTCGCCTCGACTTCTGCGTCCAGTTCGCCTTCCTTCAAGGCGAGCTCCTGCTGCGCCACGGCGCGGTCCAGCTCCGCCTGCGCCTCTTCGCCCAGCAGGCCTACCAGTTGTGCCAGCGTCACCGGCTCTTCCGACGCGTAAATCACCGCTTCGATCTTTGCTTTCAGGCTCATAAATGTCAGAGGTCAGTCTATCAACCCGGGAGCCCTCGCGTCGCGGCAAAGGGCAGCCGAAGCTGCCCCTCACCAAAACCTGCAACTGGAACTGGAACTGGAACTGGAACCTACGACGCGAATCTGCTGAACAACCAGAACAGGCAGCCCGACAGCAGCGCTGCCGCCGGCAGCGTGAAGATCCACGCCAGCGCAATATCCCGTATCGTCGACATCTGCAGCCCGCTCTTATTCGCCATCATCGTGCCGGCTACGCCCGACGACAGCACATGCGTCGTACTCACCGGCAGCCCAAGCCCGTCCGCCAGGCCGATCGTGCACATCGCCATGATCTCTGCCGAGGCGCCCTGCGCATATGTCAGGTGTGTCTTGCCGATCTTCTCGCCGACCGTCACTACGATCCGCTTCCAGCCGATCATCGTGCCCAGGCCCAGTGCCAGCGCCACGGCCACCTTCACCCAGGTCGGAATAAACTTCGTCGATATGTCCAGCTCGCCCTTGTAGGCCGCCAACGCCTTCAGGTCGTCCGCCGACATCTTTGGCCCGCTCTTGCCGATCAGTCGGATCGTCTCGCTCGAAAGGTACATCTGGTTACGAACGTTGGCCTGCATCTCCTGCGGCACGCCCTTCAGCGACCCATACAGCGTCACCTCGTTGCGGATGTCCACCACCATCTGCCGCAACGCCAGCATCACGCCCGGTTCATACTGCTTATGGCTGACAAAGTTCTGCAGCTCCTGGTTCTCATCCACGATCAGCGCGTTCTTGTCCGTGTATTTGTCCAGTGTCTCCACCATCGCGGTCGACGTATTCAGGAACCTGTCGATCTGCTGCGGAGTCACGGCATGATTCAGCGCATAGGCCGTCGGCACCGTCCCCACCAGGATCAGCATGATCAGGCCCATGCCCTTCTGTCCGTCGTTCGATCCGTGGAAGTAGCTCACACCGCCGCAGGTGCCAATCAGCAGCAGCCGGATGTAAAAGGGCGGCGGGGCAGTCCCTTCGGGCGCTTTATACAAACAAGGATCGCGCGCCAGCAGCTTGAACAGTCCAAAGAGGATCGCCGCGCCGATGAATCCGATCACCGGCGAAAGCGCCAGTGTCGAGAATACCTTCGTCACCTGCGCCCACTCCACGCCTGAGGTACCCGAGTTCCCCTGCATCAGCTGGTTCGCCACGCCCACCCCGATGATTGACCCGATCATGGTGTGCGAGCTGGACGCCGGCAAGCCCCTGTACCACGTCGCCAGGTTCCACAGGATCGCCGCCACCAGCAGCGCGAACACCATCGAAAACCCCGCGCCCTTCGACACCTTCAGGATCAACTCGACCGGCAGCAACGTGATTACCGAGTACGCCACAGTCCCCGTGCTCAGCAGCACGCCGACGAAGTTCAGAATGCCCGAGTACACCACCGCGATGTGCGGTTCGAGCGAATGCGTGTAGATCACCGTCGCCACCGCATTGGCCGTATCGTGGAACCCGTTCACAAACTCGAACCCCAGCGCAATCAGCAGCGCCAGCCCCAGCAAGAGGTACGGGAAGATGGTCGCGTTGTGCACGACCGACAGGTCCCCCGCGAGCTGCCACGCAATGTAACCGAGGCCCCCGATCAGCATGACGGCAAACACCATCATGCCGGCTTTGCCCGGTGAGGACTTCTTCAACTTCTCTTCGAGAATAGACGGCTGTGGAAGCGTAGCTGGAGAGGCCATTCGTTCACCTGGCTGGATTGGATTTGGGGTGCGGCGTGCCCTGAGTCAACCTATGCCCAAAATGCGAAAGGAATGTTACAACCGCGTAAAAGATCGGCTCCATCCCCCTTTGCTCCCGTCCGCGCGGCTCCCTACTGCCAGTCGTCTCGCGCCATCGCCTGCTCGGCAAACACCTGGTCGAATCCATCCGTCTTCTTGATCAGGATGTCGCCCAATTGCTGCGGCTGATGCAGCAGCACCGCCTGCAGCCGCACCAGTTCCAGCATCGCCAGAAACATGCAGATCAGCGCCCGCTCCGAGTGCGTGCTGTGCAGCAAACGCCGCAGGCTCACTGGCCGGTCCTCCATCAACAGGCGGCGCTTTACGTAATCGATCATCTGGGCCACCGTGACGGACTCCTCGTTTACCTCCAGCACCGGCCGCTGGCGCAGCCGCTCCAGCACTTCCTGGAAAACGCGCACCAGGTCGGTGGTGTCGGCCGCAATCTCTTGCTCCATGCCTGTCGTGCCGGCTTCGCTGCCTGCCTGCTCGCGCAGGAAATCGCGCATGCCGGGCTTGGTCCACGTAGCCTCTTCGATCTGCTGCTTTTGCAACAACATCTGCGCCGCGGCCTTGAAGCGTTCGTGCTCCAGCAGCCGCTCCACCAGTTCGCGCCGCGGATCTTCCGAGTCGGCGCCAGTCACATCCGACGGATCGCGCGGCAGCAGGGTCTTCGACTTGATGTGGATCAGCAGCGACGCCATGTAGATGAACTCGCCCGCCGAGTCCACGTCCGTCTGCTTCAACTGGTGGCAATAGTCGAGGAACTGCGCCGTCAGCAGCGCAATTGGAATGTCGTAGATGTCAATGTTCTGCTTGCGGATCAGGTCCAGCAGCAGATCCAGCGGCCCATCGTAAACCTGCCCAACGGTGACTGAGAACGGCGACTGCGATGCCTCATCCGGCGGCGCATCTTTTGCCCCGGCTTTCTTCTTCGGCTCTGCCTCCACGGGCCCAGGGGCGGGCTTCAGCGCGAACGGCTCGGGCTTCGGGGCAATCACTTCGTCGGCCGGCACAGCCGTCTCTTCTTCCCGGTCCAACTCCTCCGGCGCACCGGCGGCTTCGTTCTTCTCAATCTCTTCGGTCATCGTCTCGAAAGCCCCACTGCAGAAAACACCTGCCGCATCGTTACCGCTGTCCGTCCATTCGCGCGAAATGCTCCGTCGTCCAGGATCGCGTCCACATCGTCGGGGTTCGCCTCAAAGTGCTGCCGCCGCTCGCGGATCGGCGCCAATTCTGCAACCACCGCATCGGCCAACCAGCCCTTGCACTGGATGCAGCCAATGCCCGCCGACCTGCAACCCTCCGCGGCCCGCTGCTGCACCTCTTCGCTGGAAAATACTTTGTGCAGATCGAACACCGGGCACACCTCTGGATTCCCCGGATCGGTACGCCGCACCCGCGCCGGGTCGGTCACCATCGTCTTCAACTTCGCGCGCAGATCGGCTTCCGTCTCCGAGAGCAGAATCGTATTCCCATAACTCTTCGACATCTTCCGCCCGTCGGTCCCCGGCAGCTTGGGGCTCGGCGTCAGCAAAACCTTCGGCTCCGGCAGAATCTGCCGCACATCGGTCGCCTGCTCCAGCTCTGCAAGCCGCTCCTTGTCGGACTTCGCGGCCGCGACGGGTGAGCCCTTGCTCCCGTAGAGATGGTTGAACCGCCGCGCGATCTCCCGCGTGATCTCGACGTGCGCTGCCTGGTCGATGCCGACCGGCACAAACTCCGCCTGGTACACCAGAATGTCGGCCGACTGCAGCACCGGGTATCCGAGGAACCCGATCGTCGCCAGGTCCTTTTCCCGCAGCTGTTCCTGCTGGTCTTTGTAGGTCGGCACACGCTCCAGCCAGCTCAGCGGCGTAATCATCTCCAGCAGTGAGTTCAGCACGAAATGCGCCTGCACCTCGCTTTGCAGAAAAATCGTGCTCTTCTTCGGATCCAGCCCCGCGGCCAGAAAGTCCAGGGCGACCTGGCGCACGTTCTCCCGCAGCTCATTCGTGTCCGCATAGTCCGTCGTCAGCGCATGATAGTCCGCGATGAAGAAGAAGCACTCGTACTTCGGGCTTCCGTCCTCGAACGTCGCGTCCTGGAGCTCGACCCAGTTCTTCAGCGCGCCCATGTAGTTGCCCAGGTGCAGTTTGCCCGTAGGCCGCATGCCGCTCAAAACGCGCCTGCGCGCCGTAATATTTGTCTCGTCGCTCATCTTTTTCTCAATCGGAATTTTCTGGTCACCGCGCCCAACTGCAGCGGGAGCAAAACAACTTCGGGAACCATCTCACCAGTCTACCGAATCCAGGCCGCATCCCGCCTGCCGTCCCGCGCGGCGATCGATAGCAGGCCGGCCAGCAGCGGCACCAGCCAGATCACCCGAACCTCAAAGCGGATCACTATCCAGACAATCACCTGAGATAGTAATCTGGGCTCTCTCGGCGCATTTCTGCGACAGCCACATGAAAACAACCGCCGCTTCTACGAGACTCCTTGGCCTCGATACGCTCCGTGCGCTCGCCATTCTCTCTGTCGTCCTTTATCACCTGACCATCTTCGGTGAGTTGCCTGCATCGATCCTTCGGCTGACCTACTTCGGCTGGATGGGGGTTGACCTTTTCTTCGTTCTCAGTGGATTCCTCATTGGCCACCAGGTACTGAGGCCCTACCTCAGCGGCCGGCAGCTTTCCATCAACGACTTTTACCGCCGTCGAGCCTATCGCATCCTGCCAGCTTATCTTGCAGTGCTGGCCATTTACTTTCTTGTGCCCGTCTGGCGCGAGTTTCCCTACCTCCCGCCGCTCTGGAAGTTCCTCAGTTTCACCATGAACCTCGGCTTTAGTTTTGACCGCCGCGGGTTCTCGCACGCCTGGTCGCTATGCGTCGAAGAGCACTTCTACCTCGTGCTTCCACTGATCGTCGTGGCGCTGATGCGCCGTCCCTCAGCCCGTAAAACGGTGTCGGTCATTGCTTTCATCGTCTTCTTCGGCATCGGGCTTCGTGCTTTTCTCGTCACTCATTACCCTGACGACGTCTGGACCGGCATCTACTATCCGACGTACACACGGCTCGACGGTCTTCTTACCGGAGTTGTCCTGGCGGTCGTTCGCAACTTCCGCCCGGCATGGTGGCAGGTCCTGATGCAGCGCGGACATACCCTGTTGCTGACTGGAGCCCTCCTTGTCGGTTGCGTGGTTTGGATGTTTCGCGACTACGACCTCGGCAACAGCACCGGTTCAGCGATGTGGGGCGTCATTCTAGGGCTGCCGCTGCTCGCCATCGGACTCGGACTCATTACAGCTTCCAGCGTCAGCACCAACAGCTTTCTCGCTCGCGTGAAAATTCCAGGCGCGGAGATGCTGGCAAGCCTTGCCTTCAGCCTTTATCTCACGCACAAGGCGATTGCGCATATGGTGATGGAGCGATTTCCGCACATTACATCGCCACAGGGACCGGCCTCGTGGTTGCTCTATGCCTTCGCGTGCCTCAGCGCAGCCTGGCTGCTGCATGTCCTCGTAGAGCGTCCCTTTCTCCGCCTTCGCGACCACGCCACAAAAATGAAATCGAGGACTGCTCTCGAAGTTGAAATACGCAGCGAGCCAGCCCTCTGACACCCTGTCTCAAAGAAAACGCCGCCCGCTAGCCTTTGAGCGGCGCAGGATACGTCGATCCCAGGTCCACGATGGTGCCTTCCGGCAGCACCAGCTCTCCGGCGCTGTCATCCAGCAGGACGCCCCGCCGAATCCTGCAGTTGTCCTCGATGATCAGGTTGTAGCCATAGATGAACCGGACGTCCGCGTGGAAGTTCACGCCCTTGCCGATCTTCTTAAAAATGTGCTGGCCCAGCATGCAGCGAAAGCGCACGCCCAGCCAGTGGTTCAACCCCAGCGGCGACCGGTCGAACATCTGCCAGAACCAGATCAGCGGTTTGCGCGGCTCGTACTTCTGAATATCGATGCCTTCGGAGTATTCGGCCGGCAACGTCACGTTGCGCGAGTCGAACGACTCTGCCAGCACACACGTCGCCATTTCGCTCGTCAGGCCTGGGTTCATGCGCCCCTGCGGTTGCCCCAGGTAGATCTGATACAGCTCGGTCCGCACAACGTCCGCCCGGCGCTCCATCGACTGATGCTGCGTGAACTGCTCATTCAGGTAGCCCAGCCAGCGCCGGTACAGACCCTCGGCCTCGGGCGTCGGTTTCACTTCGCGCGAACTGCTCATCAATAAAGCCATCTCACCTCCAACTATTCAATCGCAAACACAGCATAGACGGTCGCGGTCTTCTCAATCCGCCGCGGATTAATTGCCAGCGGTGGAGGCGCGGGGGCGGCCATCCTGGCCGGTGCCATGGCCGCCATCACCGGCCGAATCGGTTCCGCTTGCGTCTCATTGCTCGCAAAGATCAGAACACCCAGCTTCACGCCCAGGCCGCTCGCCATCGACTCCGCCACGGTCCTCGCACGCTGCAGCGCCTTGCCGGCGGCCTGGGCCTGCGGCCCGTTTTCGTCCTTCAGACTCCAGTCAATGCCGCCGCTCTGGTTCGCGCCTGCCTTCACCGCGATATCCAACACACGCGCCGCATCGTCTGCGTTCGTCCGCACCGTCCAGTTCTGGCTTAGCTCCCATTTCCGCTTCGCCTTGTCCGCGTCCGGGAGCTGGTTCAACTGGTACGGCTGCACCTCCGCAAGATTCTGGTTCTCGCTCTCAATTGCATCGGCCGGAACGCCCGCCGCCTTCAACGCACCGATCACCGCGTTCGAAGTCGCAGAGCCCGCCGCATACGCCGAATCATGATCGACGCCATAGGCCACGAACCCGATATGCACCGTCGCCACGTCCGCCATCACAATCACGCTGTCCGTCGCGGTGATCGCAATCGTCCGATTCTCCTTGCTCACCGTAATATTCTGGCCCGGCATCTGCGCGGCACACATCGTTCCCGCCAGCAGCACCAGCCCTAAGCCAACCCCAGCCATCCTCATCCCTCTTCTCCTTCGGTTACGCTCAATAAATCTGCCAGCGTCTTCTTGTGCTTCGGCTTGGCGGCAGCCTTCTGCTTCGGATCGGGAATCACTCGCTCCGCAGGTACCGTCCCCACCCGCGTCCGGGCGTTCTCCTTAACCGCCTTTACCACCGAAAACACCTTTTTCTTTGCCTTGCCCATCGCCGTCCCTCTCGCACGGTCCACAGCGCGCAGTAGGAACGATTAGAGCACTCCAGCCCCCACTATTCCAGCCCGCAACTCCAGCCCTCCCATCGCAAGGACCACCCGCGACCCGGCTGGATGCCATATACTTCTGTTCGCAGTAGTTCGTCCAGAAATGCGGCGCCGAATCGAGCGGCATCGAATTTCAGGAGGGGACCCAGCAATGGAAGAACGCGACTTTTTTGACGAGAAGCCTGAACAGCGCACCCATACGATGACCTGCCCGCATTGCGGCCAGCCTGGGGAATACCAGATCGGATGGCTCGTCCGCCGCAAGAAGGCCCAGCTTCCCCGCGGGGCCGACGAGCGCGACCGCGCCCGCTTCGCCAAGGCCCAGAGCTACATGGTCCGCACCGACGACCTGGTCGGCTGCAAGAACATCCGCTGCCGCAAGCGCTTCGACGTCGCCGGAATCCAGTCGGTCGCCTTCATCTAGCCGGAGATCCCACAAGAACGCTTCCCTCACGGATCGCCGGATCGTCCAAGGCGATTACTTCGGCAGCCACGACCTCGGTGTTTGTGATTTAATACTTCAAGCGAGCCCCGCAGGAGACGACCACAGAACATGGCCAACATGCTGATCCCCGCCGAAGAACGCAGCCTGACACCGCAGGAAGTCGAGGCCCTCGATCGCCGCCGCCGCCGTGGCCAGCTCTTCCTCGTCATCTGTTTCCAGTGCATCATCGTCGGCACGCTGGTCACGCTGTGGGCCGGCCAGGATCTCGCCTACTCGCCGGGTTGGGCACACCCGATGTTTTATTGGGACGCGATCCTGTTCACCCTCGCCGCCATCTTCGGCGTCACCGGCGTCCGCCTCCGTCGCGGCTCCCAGGAATTCATCAGCTACTAAGGTCCCCGAACGACTCAGTTAGGGTTGTCATTCTGAGCGCAGCGAAGAATCGCCGTATTTCGCCTTTGTTACGGCGAGCGGTATGATGCCCGTGTGAATCTCGCGGAACCTCAGCACTTCTCGGCAATCGAAATCGTTCTCCTGCTGCTCCTCATCGCCGCCTCCGCAACGCTCTTCTTCCTTCGCTTCGCCCCCATCCTCCGCAACATCCTCACGGCCCACAAAGATCTCGGCTGGTCGCTTCGCCCCATCGCAAAGCGAATCAAGGACTTCGTCTGGGAAGTCCTCTGCCAGGCCAAAGTCATCCGCGAACGCCCACTGCCCGGCATCGCGCACGCCTTCGTCTTCTGGGGATTCCTCGCCTTCGCCCTCGTCTCGCTCAACCACCTCGCCAGCGGCCTCAACCTTGGCTTCCTCTCCCCGGATAGCTGGATCGGCCCCCTGTACTTCTTCTTTGCCGCCGCGTGGGCGCTGCTGGTTGCAATCTCGATCGCAGGCCTGTTCGTCCGCCGCTTCTTCGTCCGCCCCATCTGGCTCGGCCAGAAAGTCTCCTATGAGTCCGGCTTCATCGCCGTCCTCATCTTCACCCTCATGGTCACGTACCTCGCGGCGTTCTATACCCGCGACGATACCGCCCTCAAAGCTCTCTGGTGGACGCACACCCTCGCGCTGCTCATCTTCCTCCCCCTCATCCCGCACACCAAGCACCTGCATCTCGTCCTCTCGCCCATCACCATCTTCCTCAAGCGCGACGGCTTCTCCGCGATCCCGCCGCTCTCGACCGACGAAAATGTGGAAGACTTCGGCCTCGCCACTGGCAAGGACCTCACCCAGATCATCGCCCTCCAGGCCTACAGTTGCGTCGAGTGCGGCCGCTGCACCGAGCACTGCCCCGCTTCCAACACCGGCAAGGTTCTCAACCCCAAAGAGATCATCCTCGGCACCCGTTCCTACCTCAACACCTTCGGCCCGCACTCCGAAGTTCCACTCCTCACCGAACTCCGCCCTGATGGCTTGTCATCCCGCAGCGCAGCGGAGGGATCTGATTCTCCAGCCGCCAACACCTTCTCGCTGGAAGCCGCCTTTGAATGCACTACCTGCGGCGCCTGCGAATTCCAGTGCCCCGTAGGAATCCAGCACCTCCCGATCATCATCGGCCTGCGCCGCGGCGCCACCAACACCGGCGCCTGGGAAGACTCCTACGGCACCAAACTCTTTCTTGCCCTCGAAAAGAACGGCAACTCCCTCGGCCTGCCCGCCTCCGAACGCGACAAGTTCATCGCCAAAGCCGCCCTCCCCATCTTCGACGGCACCCAGGAGTATTGCCTCTGGCTTGGCTGCATGGGCGCCTACGACCCCCACGGCCGCGAGATCATCGCCGACTTCGCCCGGGTGATGGACCATCTCGGCACCACCTTCGGCGTCCTCAAGAAAGAGAAGTGCACCGGCGACCCGGCCCGCCGTCTGGGCAACGACCTCGTCTTCCAGACGCTTGCCGAATCCGGCCTTGCCACCTTCGCCGCTCAGAAGGTCCAGAAGATCGTCGCCATCTGCCCGCACTGCGTCCGCACCATCGCCACCGACTGGCGCGCATTCGGCATCGCCCCCGAAATCGAGCACCACAGCGAATTCATGGCCCGTCACGCCGCGCAGTTGCCTTCAACTAGCAACCAGCAACGAACAACCAGCAACTCCGTGGTCTACCACGACCCCTGCTACCTCGGCCGCTACCAGAACATCTACGCCGAACCCCGCGCCGTCATCGCGCAACAGGCCACGCTGGTCGAAGCTCCGCGCAACCACGAACGCAGCTTCTGTTGCGGAGCCGGAGGCGGACTCGCCTTCCTGGGCGAAGAAAAAGGCGACGCCCGCGTCTCCCACGTCCGCGCCCGCGAACTCGCCGCAACCGGCGCGCAGACGGTCGCCACCGCATGCCCATTCTGCAACACCATGTTCCGCGACGCCCTCACCGCAATCACGCCCGCGGACGCCACCGCCCCCCAACTCCTCGACATCGCCCAGCTCACAGCCCGAGCGTTACCGAAGGCAGACGCACAGCCTCTGCCCTCGCCCCCAAACTCATAGCTCACTGCTGATAGCTGATAGCTGGAATTTCAAAAAACAGAGCTGCAACCCCCAAAACCGCTCACCGCATCGGCACGAACTTCCCCGCGCACCCGTACGCCTTCGTCTCCGTATCCATAAACACCGCCTTCACCTCGGCGTTGCCATCGAGCTTCGCAAATGGCACATTTGATCCCGCGCTCACGACATCCAGAAACTTCACATGCACCAGCGCCGGCTTGATCCCCTCGATGTTCACATTCTTCAACTCCACCTGCGTCCGATGCGCCTCGTCATACCCCGCAATTAGCACATCGCCCGGCGACAGGTCCGTGATGTTCTCGAGCCTGATCGCCTTGTAGTCCGGGATCCGATCGCCTTTGATCCCGGGATCGACGAATCCTTCGATGGTCTGGTTGTTGTAGTACGGGCTGATCGCGATCGGCACGCCCACATCGCGCATGCAGATGTTCTTGTACACCATGTCATGCACCAGGCCGCCGCGCGTCGCATTGCTCTTGATGCGGATACCGCTGGTCGTGTGGTCCTCGGTCAGCCCATCCACCAGCAGGAAGCTGTCGCCTGTATTCGTCTCGCTGCCAATCGACATCCCGTGCCCGCTGTAGAAGTGGTTGTCGATCACGGACATGTGTGTCACGCCGGTCTTGATTGCCACATTGTCGTCACCGTTATCGATCCAGCTATGCGCAATCGTGATATTCGTCGACGACCCCGGATCGATGCCATCCGTATTCCGCGGCCGCGGATCGCCCGGCCCAGGCTCGTGCACCGGCGTCTTCAGATGCACGCCCCACGCCGTAAACCCATCCGTGCGGTTCACGCCAACATGGAAGTTCGGCGAATCGTGCAGCGTAATGCGGTACATCGTCAAGCCATCCGCGTTCGAAGCTGAGATCAGCCGCGGATCGCTATATGGAATCCCTGCCGGCCGCGCGTCCGTCGGCTCACCCTTCACCGCCAGCCCCCACCACGAAGTATCCTGCCCCAGCAACTGCGCGCCGCCGCGCCCATCGATGACGCCGTCGCCCATAATCCCCACATTCTTCGCGCGGATGGTAATGAAGGCCTTGCACGGCCCCTTCGCCGGAATCGTCCCACACGTCCCCGGCCCACTGACGTCGTAGTCCGACGCCTTACGCGACGCAAACAACGTCACGCCCTTATCCACCAGCAACGTCACGCCTTCCTTCAACTCAAACGGACCGCTCAGGAACGCATTCGCGCCCTTCGCGCCGGGAGCCAACTCCACCGCCTGCCCAGGTTTACACTTCGCCGCAAAGCTATCGATCGCTTCCTGCAGCCGCGCGGTATCCGGGTTCGCCTCATCCGCCTCTTTCAGCGCATCGCCCACCGCTGCAATCTTCGCCTCCAGCTTCACGCACGTCGCCGGAATCTTCGGCTCCGTCACTGTCCGTGTATCCTGCGCCCCCGCGCTTGCTGCCATCGCAACCAACCCACACGTCAACAACACGCGCATCTGCCGCCCGCACAACTCATTCAGAACCATCGACAAGCCTCCGTCATCCGCAAGCCAAACTAACATGCGTTGTGGGAGCCGGTCATGTCGAGCGTCACTCCTACTTCAGCTTTACTGTCAGCGCCGCCACGCAAGGTGCCAACACCATCGCGAGAAAGATGAGTCCCACCAGAAAATCATGCATACCGCACTGCTCCGTTTCCGATCGATCTCCACAAAAGCGAAGTCGTCGCTGGTGTTATCGGCAGCGGCTCTTCTCTTCGTTGTGCAGCACCTCCAGGCACGCAAAGTATTGATCTCAAAACACTGTCCGAGACACGAAAAGGCCGCCCGGCAACAGGGCGGCCTTCTCTTTAGGGAGAATAGTTCCAACGGAGGCAAAGCCATCAGAACTTTCTGGCTGCATACTAAGTTTGGCCAAAACCGGTGTCAAGGCCAAAACTTTAATAATGCACACTGCTGAAAACACGCTTCTTAGATAGCAGTACTCAAGTGCTAACATTCGTATTTTATTCGCTTATTACCTCCCGGCGCAAGTACAAATAGTCAGAAAAGAATGACTTTAGGCACACCCTTGCACCCGGAAAGGTGCAGAAACAGCCACCCCACCCCCAACGCCCCTTACCCGCGCCGATTACCGCCCAACTCCAGCCCTGGCTATGCCTTCGGCCCGCGCAGAATTTTCGTCCCCATACCGCGCAGGTCGATCCGCAAAAACTCGGGCTCGGTGGCCGCCGGCTTGCCCATCATCACCCGAATCGCCGCCCTGCCAAACCCGAAGAAGGTCCCCAACACTAACGCTGCCAGCGCACCCAGCGCCGAGAAGATGGCCACGCTCTCCAGCAGCGTATAGGTCTTCTTCATCTCCGCGTGAAACTCGACCGGCATCGGCTTGTCGAAGCTCACCTCGCTGCGCAGATGCACACCCTCGACCATCGCCTTCGCATCGGCCGCAGGCCATGCACCGGTCGTCACCGCAACCAGGGGACCCTCGCGCCGCAGCATCACCGTCCCTGCCGATGTGCCCTGCTGTTTGATCTGCGTCTCGATCGCGCGTCCATGATCGCCTGCAATCTCCGGCGTCGGATACAGCACCAGCGTCAACAGGCCGCCGTTCTTATACTTTGCTGTCACCGCCTCCGCGCTCTTGTCGAACCCTATCGCTTCTGCAGGCAGAGTGCCGCCCGTCGCATGATAGCTCTCCGGCCCCAGCGCATATCGCACCGACTCCGCCTGCAGCCCCTTCGCCGGCAGCAGTGTCGGCAAGAGCGGCATTTGCGCCGATGGCCCCAGCGCCTTGGGCAGATGGTCGATCAGCTCTCCCATCAGGACACCAACGTGCTCGCCGTGCAGGTTGAAATTTTCCCGCACCACGTTCTTTCCGCTGCGGAAAACAATCTCGCTGCCAACGCCCGGCGCTGTCTCGTCGCCCATCTTCGCCGCGCCCAACGGCCCTGGCCGCCGGAAATAGTCGAAGGCCGCAATCGCACCGCTGGCATCGACAAACTGATATACCGTCACGCTTCCGTGTTCCGCGCCCTGCGCATAATCCGACCGCGCAAACCGCCGCAGCCCGTCCTCGGCCAACGCGGCCTTGTCCGCCGCGTCCACCGAGCCCAGCCCGTCGCCTGAGTCTCCCTCCGCCGCGCGCTGCAATTTGCCCAGCGTCGCCGGCAGCAATGGCGCAGGCGGCTCCATCAGCATGGTCTTCGACACCGGAGCCTGCGCACACAGCAACCCACCCGTCCCCGCGCACACCATCACCGCAGCCGCAAAGAACGACAGCCAAATCCTTCTGCCCAGCCCAACCCGCATCCCGCGAAGTTCACCCATACAAAACTCAGACTACCACCGCAGCCCCTTTGGTAGCGCGCCCCGTAGCCATCCCCACCCACATGGGGGACCGCTTTACCCGGGAGTCCGCACTCCCTTCCTCAGCATCTCGATGGCCTTCTCCAATCTCTTCAATCGTGTCTCTTCCTTTTTCGCTTCGCTGACCCACCGGCAGTATTCCTTGCGATGGGTGAAGCTCAGCCCTTCGAAAAAAGGCAGCAACCCTTCTTCCTTCATTCGTTTCAACAGAGCATCCGGCACATCCAACGATCGCTCCGTGTCATCTCTCCAAACCTCGACGTCGATCGTATCGCCAGGAGCTTTGCCAATCTGCTGCCGGATTGCCTTCAGCACTCCCAGCTGGTGGTACGGTCCGCCGCACGTCATCAGCGAGCCCGTGTAGGGAACGCCATCCAGCCTGGCCTGTACCGGTACCTTGCCCTTGGTGCCGAACTCCTGCGCCGTGTCGTAAGGAAAGGTGACAAACGCGCCACCGCCGTCGGATGGCTCAATCTTCGCCTTGAATTTGTAACTCTTCATGGCTACTCAGGCAAAGTGTAGTCCAGATCGTAAAAGTGCTGGCCGTTCTCAATCCGGATCGCGAACGTCCCTGCGATGCCCTTGAGTTCGCCAGTCCCCGAACCCGGAACCACCAGCACCGTCATCTTCAGCCCACTCGCATCCATCGTCGCCGAGTGCTGCAGCGCGAAGCTGCCCTTCTTCCCGCCGAGCGCTCCCGTCACCACCTCGATCGCGACATACCCCGCCGCGCCCGACTTCGGATCGCCTCCGGAAAACATCTCGCCCTTGGTCGTCGCCTCCAGATCGCCGTGGATCTCCTTGTCGATCGAGAACCGACCCAGTCCCTCTGCCGGAGCCGGCGTCAGCGGCGCAACCTTTACCGTAAATGTGCCATGCGCGTGCTGCATTTTCGGAGCCTCCGTCTGTTGCGCTTGTCCCAATGCCGCTACCAACCCCAACGTCGCCAGTACGCTCGCCCGCCGCAGTGTGAACATAGACTCGCAGTCTACCGCCCGCACTCACGCGACGCCAACCTCAAGCCTTCCACTGACAACTGAGAACTGACAACTGACAACTGCTTTACTGCCCCACCGCAGCCCGTTCCGTAGGAACCTTCGAGCCGCTCAATCCGCCCTCGTACCGCGCCACGCCCTTGTAGATGCTCTCCGCTACCCGCTGGCGATACTCCGGCTGCTCCAACTGCGAGGCATCCTTCGGATTGGTCACGAACGAAATCTCCGCCAGGATCGACGGCATATTCGCACCGATCAACACGACGAACGGAGCCTTCTTCACTCCGCGATTCTTCAGTCCGTCGTTGCCCTTCTGCAGCCCGGCGTACAGCGAAGTCTCCACGTCCGCCGCGAATTCCCGGCTCTCCGAAATCTTGTCCTTCAACGCAATCTTCTTCACCAGGTCGCTGAGTTGATGAATCGACTGGTCGCTCACCGCGTTCTCTCTCGCCGCTACATCCAGCGCCGTCGGGTCCGAAGTGAAGTTCAGGTAGTACGTCTCCACTCCGCGTGCGGTCGCGTCCGGCGAGGAGTTGGCATGAATCGACAGAAATAAATCCGCCTGCGCCTTGTTCGCAATCGCCGTCCGTGTCTCCAGCGGAATAAACGTATCGTCGGACCGCGTGTAAATAATCTCCGCGCCCAGGCGGTCGTGCAGCAACTGTCCCAGCCGCAACGCCACATCCAGCACCACGTCCTTTTCCTGGATCCCATCGGCGCCCAGCGTGCCCGAGTCGTGCCCGCCGTGCCCCGCGTCGATCACGATCCTCCCAATCTTCAACCCCAACGCCCGCACCAGCGACCGCTCGCCATCCGCCATCGGCGCCGCAGCGCGCGCAGGGGTGGCATCCGCCGCGTTCGAATCCGACGCCTTCGTATCCGCCGCCTTCGCTTTCCCTTTCCTTGTCTTCGCACCCGTCACAACTCCGGGCGTCCCATTCGTCGCGGCCGTATCACGAGAAGTAGTTTGAACCGGCGTCGAATCTCCAGGAACCACCACCGCGCTCCCCGCATTGTCCTTGCTCGAACCTCGAACCTCGGGCCTCGAACCTTGCCCCTCGACCACCGCCGAGATCGGCTTCGACGTCGGCTTGCTGGTCGCATCCACTCGCCCCGGCATCTCGCTCAGGTCGGCTACCTCGCTCGTCGAACTCTTGGTCGCCACGGTATTCGGCACCGGCCGCGCCAGCGTTGCCTTTACGGTCGAGGCAACTCGCGGAGCAGGCACGTCCTCCGTCGTCACCACATCGTTGTCACTCGCGGTCGACTGCCCGTGTCTCGCCGTTCCCGCGTCCGCCCCGGCCGAAGCCTGTTCCCTGTTCCCTGTTCCCTGCTTCTTCGCTCCGTGGATATCGATAATCAGCCGGTACGGATCCGGCAGCAAAAACGCCGAGTACTCCGTCACGTCATTCACATCCAGCACCACCCGCGTCACATCGTCCGAGTACTGCGCCGCCCGAATCTTCTTCAGAAACCCATCGTCGGTCACCGCAAAGCTCTTGCCCACCAACTCCTGCGCCAGCCGCGTCCCATGCAGGTCGAAGAAGATGCGGTCCGGATTCGGCACCCGCGCCGCTTCGTACGTCACGCCATCGCCAAGGTCGATCGCCACCCGCGTATAGTTCGCCGTCGACCAGTGCCGGATTCCGGTCACCAACGCCCTCTTGCCCGCGTGCTTGACGCCGGTCGTATCCCCGTCCGCAGGACGTGTCTCCGCGTCCACCGTTGCCAGATCTTCGCCATCCGCGACCGGCACCGCCTTCGCCGCCGGCTTCGAAGCCGTCTTTGAACCCGCCGCTCCCGCGGTCTGCGCCATCGCCGGCAATCCAGACTGCCCAGCCACCGACCCGGGTGCCCCAGGTCTCGCCTCTGAGACCTGGGCTTTCGCGGTGACTCCCTTGGCCGCACTTCCTTGAACCTCGGACCTTGAACCTTGCGCCTGCTTCAAAGACGCCAGCCCCGCCTGCGCCTCTTCCGCCTGCTCGCTCTTCGGATGCTCCTTCAGCAGCAGCTTGTACCGCTCCTTCGCCGCCGCCGCATCGCCCAGGTCATCTTCCTCAATCTGACCCTCCGCCAGCAGCGCCTGCACTCCCAGCGAACTCGCCGGATATTGCTTCCGCAGAAATTCATACTGCCCCACCGCCGCCTGAGAACTCTTCGCGTCGTGAAGCGTCCGCCCCTGCTCTGCCAGCAGTTCCGCGACCGCATTCACCGCAGCCGGCGCATGCGCATCGGCCGGGTTTGCGTGGTAGATCGCCCGATATCCATCCATCGCCCGCGTGTAGTTTGCCAGCGTCCGATCGCCCTCAGCAATCGCCTCCAGCACATCGCGCCCATGCTCCGCCTGCTCCCACGGCGACAGCGCCGCGGCCTTTGCAGCCTTCTTTGTTCCATGGCTCCGGGCAGGCGTGGCTGTATCCACCGCCGCCGAACACACCGCGGCAAGACAACTCATCCCCACTGCGCACCCGACCCCACGCAGCCAACGCCTTGGCTTTCCTAAGGACATATCCCCCTCAGTTTAAGTCGCCACGCCCTCACATCGATTGTGAAAACCCAGCCGGTACTCCCCCGGATACCCCCAGGGGAAATCCTCCTCCTGAATGCAGCAAAAAGGATTCGCGCCCGCGCTGACTCCCTCACTCCGTCCAACTTATCGCCCGCCGCGGTAGTTGAGCGCGCCACCGCTAAAGAAGTGATTCTGCACCATGCTCTGCACGAGCATAAGAATCAGGACTGTCAGCACGACCAGGAACACAAACTTGGCAAAGCCAATCCATCTTCCCTGGTCTTTAGCCGGATCGGACTTCGAGCGCTGCACTGCCATCGCGCACCCCTACTCACGCACCCTGTCTATTAGACGCTTCCCATCACCCAACAGGTCGCCTCCCGCCGCGCTGCACCCCACATCACTTCGAAATCTGTTCCGACATGCTTGCCGGGCCCTCTTTCCCTTCCAGAAACGCCTTGTCGCTCGCCGCCGTCACCCGGGCCGCAAGTTCAAGAAACAACAAGTGTCCCCGCCAGACACCGAACCGCTCCAAGGCCATCTTCGCCTCGTCGGCCGTCACGTCTCCGTGGCCGAAATCCGTCTTCGCAAATACACCCATCAGCTGCGCCTCGTCTTCCAGCAACTTATCCTGCTCGTCGGAAAAAGCCTGCTGCGCCCCGTAGATGTCCGCGTAACGCTGAGCTTCGTCATACGGCATAAACGCAAGCGCATTGGTGGCCTGCGCCGTCTTCCACGCCGTATTACGCAATCCCACAATGTTGAAACCAGCGCGGATCGCCCCGAGCTGCGCATCCTTGTCCTTCGGATTCTCAGTAATGCGCGTCAGTAATTTGATGTTGTCAGCCATCGCTGTCTTCTCGGACTCGATGTCCGGCAACGCATCCGAGACGGTCTTCGAGTTGTGGTCAATCTCCTCGCGCAGCGTCTCCCGAGCTTCGTTCACCAGCTTGTGCTCGTGGTGCAACTCCACCAGTCCCTCGATCCCCACCGCAATCAAAAGGCCGATCGTGATCGCCAGCATATGAATCAGGAATTCCTTCACGCTCATAATCGGATGATGCGGCGGGTGAACTTCCACAGTTGCCTCCAGCCGGGCCTTCGGCCGGCATGATCAACGTTCCTTGAGCGCCAGAATTCAACAGGATTCTACCCCAGCAATCCCTCTACCACCTCAGTCGCCTTCCCCAGCGCGCCATCGAGAGCGCCCGCGTCGCTGCCACCCGCCTCCGCGAGATCCGGCCGGCCGCCGCCCTTGCCGCCAACCATCCCCGCCAGAGTCCCCACAATCTTCCCTGCCTGGACCTTCGTCGTCAGGTCTTTGGTCACGCCAACAATCAGCGACACCTTGCCATCCGCAGCCGCCCCCAGCACCACCACTCCACTCCCCAGCTTGCCGCGCATCTGGTCGACAAGGTCGCGCATCGGCCCGCGCTCCAGCCCATCCACGCGCTGCACCATCACCTTCACACCCTTCACCTCCACCGCGTTCGCATCGCCCGCAGCCGCAGACGCCGACTTCATCCGCACCGCGTCCAACTCGCGCCGCAGCTTCTTCATCTCCTCTTCCTGCGCGGCAATTTTCGCCCGCAGTGCATCCGCCGGAGCGCCCGCGTCCGCGCCCCCAACGAAGTGCCCCACCACCTTCGCCACTTCGAAGTCCCGCCGGAACTCGCCCAGCGCGCCCATCCCCGACACTGCCTCCAGGCGCCGCACCCCGCTCGACACGCTCCCCTCGCCGACTACTTTGATCAGCCCGATCTCTCCCGTCGCGCCCGTATGCGTCCCGCCGCACAGCTCGGTCGAGAAGTCCCCGATCTTCACCACGCGCACGCGGTCGCCGTACTTCTCGCCGAACAGAGCCATCGCCCCCAGCTCGTTCACGGCCACATCGATCGGCACATCCACCAGCGTCTCCACTTTCGAGTTCGCCAGCACCTGCGCGTTCACGATGCTCTCCACCTGCGCCAGCTCCTCCTCCGCGACGCCGGCGAAGTGAGAAAAGTCGAACCGCAACCGCGTCGCATCGTTCAAACTGCCCGCCTGCTTCACATGCTTGCCCAACACCTCGCGCAGCGCCGCGTGCAGCAGATGCGTCCCCGTATGGTTCCGCTCCGTCGCCAGCCGGTTCTCCGCATCGACCACCGTGTCCACCGTATCCCCGACCGAGATCGTCTGCACCGCCTTCACCTTGTGCGCAAACACGCCCTGCACCGGCTTGGTGCAGCCAAACACCGTAGCCACCACGCTGTTGTGATCGCCCGAATACAGCCAGCCCACATCGCCCACCTGGCCGCCCGAGTCCGCATAGAAACTGGTCGCATCGAGCACCACCTCGCCCGTCTCGCCCGAGCGCAACTCCGCCGCTCCCACACCGTCCTTCACCAACGCCAGCACCTTCGCGCCATCCACCCGCAGCGATGTGTAGCCCTCAAACTCCGTCTTCGCCAACTCGCGATACACCGGCGCCGCCGTCTTCTGCGACCCACCCTTCCAACTCGCCCGCGCCCGCGCCTGCTCCTCTTCCTTGGCGTGCTCGAACCCCGCCATATCGAATTTCAGACCAGCATCGTGCGCTGCATCCACCATAAAGTCCAGCGGCATGCCAAACGTCTCATACAGCCGGAACGCCGCCGCGCCGGAGGTCAGAGTTTCCGGCGTCATCTGCCGCAGGCCCAGTTCCAGCGTACGCGCGAACTGCTGCTCTTCCGCCAGCACCACCTTCGCTACTCGCTCCGCGGTCTCCTTCAACTCCGGATACGCCGTCCCCATCTCGTCGCGTACGGCGAACACCATCTCATGCAGAAACGGCTTCTCCTGCCCCAGCAGCCGTCCATGCCGAATCCCGCGCCGCATAATCTTCCGCAGCACATACCCGCGTCCCTCATTTGAAGGCACTACTCCATCCGAGATCAGGAACGTCGCGCATCGCGCATGATCCGCAATAATCCGCAGACTGGCCGCGTCCCGGTCGTCGCTCATAGCGGATAGCTGATCGCTGACAGCTGGATCCTGAAAACCCGGCCCCGCCTTGCCCGTCAACTCCGCTGCTCGCAGAATCAACGGCGTAAACAAATCCGTCTGGTAGTTCGACAAAGCTCCCTGCAGCAGGCAGGCAATCCGCTCCAACCCCATCCCGGTATCGATCGAAGGTTTGGGCAGCGGCGTCAACGTCGCCACACCGGCCGCATCCACCGTCCGGTCGAACTGCATGAACACCAGGTTCCAGATCTCGACATACCGCTGCTCATCGCCAGGAAACGGCGTATCGACGCTCGGATCCTCGGCCGCCGGCTGCCCGAAGTCGTAGTAAATCTCCGAGCACGGCCCGCACGGCCCCGTCTCGCCCATCTGCCAGAAGTTGTACTTCGCATTCATCGCGAAGATCCGTTCCTTCGGCACACCGACTTCCAGCCAGTACTTCTCCGCCTCTTCGTCCCGTGGAACCTGCGCGTCCCCCTCGAAAATCGTCACGTAGAGCCTGACCGGATCGATCCCCCACACCGCCGTCAGCAACTCCCACGCATACGCAATCGCCTCGCGCTTGAAGTAGTCGCCAAACGAGAAATTCCCCAGCATCTCGAAGAAGGTATGGTGCCGCCGCGTAAAGCCGACATTTTCCAGATCGTTATGCTTGCCGCCTGCCCTGACGCACTTCTGCGAAGTCGTCGCGCGCGAATAGTCCCGCTTTTCCGCGCCCAGAAAAACATCCTTAAACTGGTTCATTCCCGCGTTCGTGAACAGCAGCGTCGGATCGTTTGCCGGCACCAGCGACGACGAATGCACACGTCTGTGTCCCTGTCCTGTGACCGGCGAAACCTTACCTTCAAAAAACCGCAGAAAATCTTCCCGAATCGCGCTTCCCGAACGATATTCCATAGGCCATTAAGTCTATCAGCGGTCCTGCCGGACGGGCCCACTCCGCGTGGGGCGGTCACTTCGTGACTTGCGCCGAGCTTCGCGTAGTCCTCCCGTTGGGCGTCACAGAATTTGGTTCGCGACCAGCGGGAGCGCCACGCGAAGCCCAAAACCGCACGAAGTGCCGCCCGCCCGGCGTCAGGGCGCCCGTCCGGCAGGACTGAACTTCACCGCCGCCACGTCCCCATCCATCGCCTGCCCCAGCGCCCTCACTGCCGCCCCATCCTCAGCGAACGCCTGGTCGGTCCAGTCCCACCCCGTATGCCGCAGCACAAACACATGTTCCCCCGGCTCCGCCTTCACCCGTTCATACGCGACCACCGGCAAATCCGTGAAGTGCGCGAGATGCTTCGCCGTCAGCGCCATGGTGTCATGCCGGTTCCAGCGCAACTCCTCGTCCGCCGAATGCACCAGCGTCATCCGCGCCTGCACGTCCGGGTCCGGCTCATAGTAGCGGTCCTCTTCGAACATCCCCATGTCCTGGATATAGAGCCGCCCATCCGCGCTCGCCAGCAGCGCAGCCTTTGCCGGCGCTGGCAGCACCAGCGAGGCCAGTCTCTCCGCCGTCTTCCAATGCTCCGCGCGAATCCGCACCGCGCCGCCGGCGACGATCCCCAACCCCAGCACCACCAGGGCCGCGTTGAACACCGCATCGCGCTTCAGCCACGGCGCCATCGCAATCCCCACCATCGCAGAGATCGCCACCAGCGCGCCCAGCACATACCGCACCTCAATCGAGTGCGTCACAAAACGCGCCAGCAGGTAACCGCAGAAGGGCAGCGCTGCCAGCGTCAGCAGCATCACCCACTCCGCCCCGAAGATCACAACATCCACCTCTGTGGGTGCCCCATCCAAGCTTCGCTTGGGTGGGATTGAACTCTCTCGCCCAACCCTCCAGCATCCCCACCCCAGCCCCAGCGCAAACAACACCAGCACCGCCATCCACACATGCTGCGCGCTCATCGCCATCTGCGTGTAGTCCACAAACAGCGTCCGGTAGGCCCGCGTAATGTCGTGCAGTCCGACGCCGCCGCCGTTGTAGTAATGAATGCGAAACTCGCCCGCGGCCTTCATAAAAGGCAGCGTCCCCAGAAACCCCGCCATCCCCACCGCAATCGCACCCCACACCGCCCAATCCATTCTCCGTCGCGCCAGCGTCCTCCAACCCTCCGCCGCGCACACCGGCAGCAGCAGCAGAATCCCGAAATAGTGGGCATTGATCGTCGCCGCAATCCCCGCCGCAATTCCCACGAGCGCCCACGTTCGGCTTCGCGCCTTTCCTGACAACTGAGAACTGACAACTGACAACTCCCTCGTCGCCAACTGCCAGCTCAACACCGTCAGCGCATACAGCCCCAGCAATAACCCATACGGCCGTCCTTCCGCCGAGTAATATAACGTCGCCGTCAGTCCCGGAAACGCTGCCGCGACGGCCCCCGCGCGATCCCCCGCCATAGTCCGCACCAGGAGAAACAAGCAAACCTGCATCAGCAGAAACCCGGCCAGCGACGGCAGCCGCAGCGCAAACGCGTTCGCCCCAAACACCTGCATCGCCCCATGGGACAACGCGTGATCCAGCAGCGGGTCCAGCGAAATCGGCCACGTCTTCTGCACATGGACAAGTTCCGCCAGCGACCCCACGCTGTCCGTCTGGAACTGGTACATCTCATCCTGGTTCATCAGCTTCGCATGCGACCACCCCAGCGACACCGCCGCCGTCACGCACACGAACACCACCACCATCGCCCGCGCCAGCCCACACCTCGGCAGCCCGGCAGGATAGTCTCTGCTCATAGCCGATAGCTCACAGCCGATAGCTGATTCCTGAAAACCTCCTGGCTCCCCGGTTCCACCGCGGTTCTGCTCGTCGGCTGCACCACTGGCAACGTCGGCATAAAGATCCCCTCCAGCCACGGCAGCCGAACAAACAAGAGCATCACCATCACCACCACAGTCGCCGTGAACCACAGCATCAGGCTCGGCTCGCGATACAGCTTCTCCGGATTCTGCACAGCGCTCCCGTGCTTGAACGCCAGCTTGAAGTAAATCGCCATCACCAGCGCCACCAGCGGGAATCCCAGCAGCAGCTCAATCCGGTAGCGAATCACAAACGCCCCGAAGAACAGCATCGCCGTCGACGCATAGAACACCACGCTCACCAGCAGGCTCTCCTGCGTGTAGCGTTTGAAGCTGGCGCGGTACGATCCCGCCACGCCATGGTCGCCAATCTCGCGCAACTCGCTGAACCGCTTCAGCGCCATAAAGTAGCAGCCGATCATCCAGTAGCACATCAGCAGGCTCAGCGGAGGCACCAGCTGCGGAGCCACTGCATACCATCCCAGCAACATCCGCAGCGGATTGTTCACGCTCTCGGTCAGCACATCCAGATACGGCACGTCCTTCGTGCGCAGCGGCCGGATGTTGTACGCGCACCCCATCAGCCACAATCCCAGCGCCGTAATCGCAAATGGCTTCGAGATCGTCCACCCGATCGCCACGCCCGCGACCATCATCAGAATCCACTGCACGTAAGCGACCGGGATATTCACCAGCCCCTGCGCCGCCGGCCGGTTCTTCTTCGTCGGATGCAGCCGGTCGAACGGCGCATCCAGCACCTCGTTGATCACGTAATTGCTGCACGCCACCAGCGTGATCGAGACAAACGCCCACACCAGCGTCACCAGCAGATGCGCGTTGAACAGCCCCGGATCGACGCTCAGCGGCACAATCACGCCCGGCAGCACGAACAGGTTCTTGATCGAATGGTCCAGCCGCGCAATCGCTACATGCGCCTTCAGCCGTTCCGCAAAGGAAACCTTCGTCTGCGCCGCTTTCATCACCCTCCAGCCACCCCGAACGCCATCCCACAAGCCAACCTACGGCGCACCCATCTCATTGCCGCTGACCCACTTAGTATATCGGCGAACGGTGCTGTTTCTGCTTACGAGATAGGTCCGGGCTTCAGCCCGGACATTCACGCCCCTGTAAAGACGCGGGCTTTAGCCCCGGATATGCTTTTCGCTCTCTAAACCCCAATCCCTAAAACCAAGTCCCCGCCTTATACCGCGCATATTCCTCGCCAAACGCCTCCGCCAGCACCTGCTCCTCTTTCCGTGCCCGCACGATCTGCATCGGAATCATCACTACAAACAGCAGCAATACTTCCCATCTCTCCAGCAGCATCGCCAACCCCACCAGAAAGACCCCTCCGGCGACATAGATCGGATTCCGAGCCCGCTTGTATAGGCCTGTCGTCACCAGCTTGGTCGCCTTCGCCTGGATTGAAAACGCCCTGCCCAGTTGGAGTCGCGCCACCACCACGACCGCCAGCGCCACACCTGCGATCGCCGCCCCCGCAATTCTCACCGGCGTCCACTCCACCATGTCCGCATGCCGCCCTAGCAGAACCACGGCCACTAGAACCGTCGCCAGCGTAATCAGATTCAGCATTATATTCAGCTTCATCGCTTTCTCCCGATCATCTTCCCGCTCCCCACACCGCTCCCTCCAGCCGGATCACGCGGTCCTTCGTCTTACGCAGCGCCAGAAAACTCTCCCGTCCCTCCACCATCGCCATCACGCTCACCAGCGCATCGAACGCATCCTCGCTCCCTCGCGCCTTCGTTATCACCTCCGCGCTCAGCCCGCGATACGCCGCATCCAACTTCCGTTTCCTCGCAAGATACTCCTTCCGCGCCGCCGCGTTCCCCTTATTCACCTCGCCCGTCAGCAGCCGCGGATAAATCTCCACCAGCAGCGGCCTCGCCCGCTTTGCCCCCAACGCCGGCCCCTCGAACGGCCACACTCGAAACCCCGCCTCATGCATCCGCTCCAGCATCGGAATCCCGCGCAGCGTCCC
>Ga0102924_1000775_pt1 | contig 38301 bp, 32 predicted proteins | sample PaiPotPPM11metaG_FD_80116 | JGI IMG/M metagenome (GOLD analysis project Ga0102924, IMG submission 80116) | Iron sulfur acid spring bacterial and archeal communities from Banff, Canada, to study Microbial Dark Matter (Phase II) - Paint Pots PPM... ...
GCCAGGTTGATCGCCCCGACCGACGCGGCCAGGTTGGCCGGCGTCACGGCCTGGCCGTTACGCAAGATCCCCTTGAACGTGATCGTCTCAAGCTGCACCCCGGCCCGGCCGCGCGCGGCCGGGGAGCGGCCATCGTCCGGCCGGCCGCCGGGCAGGGCGGTGATCCGGTATCCGGCCGCACGGCCGGAGTGTCCGTAGCTGAGTACGGGCCCGGGCCGCGCGGGCCGGAGGCCGCCGGGCCCGCCGCCGGCCGATCCCGCCGACGCGGCCGGGCTGACCGCGCCTGCGAACAGGGCGATTAACGTCGTGAGACCGATGGTGAGGCCGAGGGTTCGTCGCACGTGCTGTCCCCTTTCCGGGATGATGAAAACTGAGAAATAGCGTAAGAATTGCGCCCCGCCGGGGTCAGGACGTCGGCGGGACGTCCGGGATCACGTCGGCCGACTCGCTACCCCAACACCTGCTGCCACCCCGGCTCGACGTGCCAGGCGGGGTTGTCGGCGACGGCCTCCCACCCGGCCATCGAGCCCGGCGGCCGGGCCCGGTCAACATGCGGCCGCGAGCGGATGGTCCCGTTGCCGACCTGGATGGTCACGGTGGTCCCGTCCGGCCGGCTCTCGTAGATCTCGTAGTCGTAGAAGCCGAACAGATCGGTGCCCCCGACGGCGTCGGACTCGACGCTGCCGCCCGGGAGCTTGCGGATCGCGCAGCTGACGGGCAGAGCCCCCCGTGGACGCCGGGCCTTGTTCGCAGGTGGCGGGTCCGGGCAAGTCGGGGTCGCCCAGCCGTACGCCGTCCCAGGGAAGGCCGAGAGCTGCAGGTCCACGGCGCCGTGGCCGTCGTTATAGTCAATCTCCAGCGTCCCGGCCTGCGCGGAGCGGAGGTCCACGCTCGACACGGTCGCGTGGGCGGGCAGCAGTTTCCGCAGCACGCGGAGCATCTGCGGGACCGGCATTTGATAGGGCATCGCCGGTACCCGCCGGAAGGCGGCGCTCTTCGGCGAGACCCAGGTCGGCTGAGGGCTCACCGAGGTTGCACCGGACTGCTTACCGCGCCGGGCCGGCTTCGGGCGGGCCTGGGCGCGGGTCGTGCCGGCCGTGGCGCGCGTGTCCGGAGAGCGAGCCAGCGGCGGCGCGGCCGCGAGGGTTCCCGCGCCCAGGGCCGCGAGCGCCAGGCAGCTCCCCAGCGCCCACATCCGCCGGCGGGTCCGCATCCGCCGGCCGAGCCGTTCGGCCCGGCCCACGATCTCGGGCACTCCCGGGTCCAGGTCCTGCACCGCTCGCTCGAAGAGCCCGGCCAGGCCATCGTCGGTCATCAAGTCCACTCCCCCTTCCGCGGGGCACGCTGGCGGTCGGTCATGGCTGGAACAGGTGCTGCTGATCGCCGTTCAGCAGCTCTCGCAACTGGGCGAGCCCCCGGGTGTTCAGGCTCTTGACCGCGGCCGGGGTCACGCCCATCAACTCGGCGACGGAGTCGATGCTGTGGTCCTCGACGTACCGCAGCACGACGACGGCCCGGCTGCGCGCCGGGAGCCGGCGCAGCGCGGCGACCAGGGTCATCCGCAGGTCGGCGTCCACGACCGGAGCGGTCACGTCCGCGAACTGCGCGACGGGCGTCTCGCGCGAGCGCTTCAGCCGGCGCTGGGACAAGAACGCGTTGACCAGGACCCGGCGCGCGTACGTGTCCATGCTGTTGCGTCTGCGGACCCGGTTCCACGCGACGAACAGGCTGGCCAGAGTGGTCTGGACCAGATCCTCGGCCTCGTGCCAGTCGCCGCACATCAAGAACGCCAGCCGGAACAGCGGTCTGGCCCGGGCCGAGGCGAACTCCCGGTACTCCATCTCGTCGCGGTCATTCACCTTCGCTCCCGGGCGCGACCCGGTAGGCGTTGGTGATGGTCTCGGTGATCGCGCCGCCGGCCGCGTCGGTGGCGCTGGTCCGCAGGGTCACGTCCTGGCCCGCGGGCGCGGTGAACGCCGCCCGGAACTGCCCGGGTCCGGCGGAGGTCACCTGGGCGGGCTGCCAGGTCTGGCCGCCGTCGAACGACACCGACACCTGCGCCCCGGTCACCTTGGCCGCCTTCGCCAGTTGCAGGTGGCCCACCGTGAGGTTCAGCACCTGCGACCCGGCCGGCACCGAGCCGTCCAGTGCCATCCCGGGCACGCCGTATTCGAGCGTCATCAGCGGCTGCACGGCGCAGTCATAGGTCCGCGCGCCGGTATCCGGGTTCTCCGTGCAGTACCAGCCCCGCGGCAGCGTGGCGGCCGGCTGGTAGGCCGACGGCCAGGTCCAGACCGTCTGGCTGGCCGCCGACAGCGGGAAGTCCGAGCCGTGGAGGAAGGCGTTCAAAGTCAATTTGATTGTCGAACGCTTCGGGCTCAGCGTCGCGTGGGTGCTGAACGCGCCGGTCGGGGAGCCCCCGAGCATTGTGACCGCGTTCCCGCCCGCGATCTTCTTGCCGTTCTGGTCGATCTCGTAGGTGCCGGTGCTCGACTGGCCGCCGCCCTGGGCGATGAAGCCGAGGCCGACGACGCCGGGCTGGTTGTCGCTGAACGGGGTGGTGTCCAGCCGCAGCGTGTTCCCCGACCGGGTCGCGGAGGGCTGCGTTCCGTTCAGCACGTCGGCCGGGACGAAGTTGGCGTTGGCGTCCGGGTGCAGCGGGTACTGGCCCCAGCCCGACGTGAGGTCAGCGCCGGCGGGCAGCGACACGCCTCCCTCGGCCTCGGCTCCTTCGACGACCGTGAAGCTCGGGTTGTCCACCTGGTACTGGCGCAGCCACACCAGCGACGGGACGTTGCCGCCGGCGTAGAAGACGTCTTGGCTGGGCGCGGTGAGCGAGTCGTCGGTGTCCTCGGCCACCGAGGGGAACAGGCCGCCGCTGGGTAGGGTCCCGGGCGCGAGCCAGTCCCCGCTGGCCTGCTGGGTCAGGTAATAGGATTCGCTGACCGTGGCCAGGTCCTGCTTGCCCACGACGTACCGCTGGGACGAGATCGCCCCGGGCGGGTCGCTGTACATGAGCTCGTAGTGGTACGGGATACCCGGGCCGGACGGCGAGAGCAGCACCTGCGACGCGTAAGCTTGCAGGCCGCCGACCGTCGGCGGGCTGCTCTCCGGGTTCACCCACACCGGGATGCCGCCGATCTCCGAGACCGTGATCGGCGGTCCGGAGTGCCCGTCCCGCCGCACGAAGAAGTCGGTCTCCTCGGCCTGTGCGGGCCTCGGCGTCACCATCGTGACCTGGCTGACCGCGGCCCGCTCCGCGACGTGCACGGTCGTGGCGCTGGTCACGGTGAACTGCGGCAGGACGTCGAGCCGGAGGGCCGTTACCTGCTTGTTCACCACCGTGGGGAAGTCGCCGATCGCCCAGTAGTGCCCGGCCGGCACGCTGAACTTCGCGGTGCCGTGGTAGAAGGTGCCGAGCGACTCGGCCGGGTCGCTGAACCGGCGGCTGTCGTCGGCGTTGAACACATAGACGAAGTCGCCGGTATCGGGCTTGCCCTGGGCGTTGGTCCCGGTGACGGTGAGCGTCTCCATCGGGAAGCGCGGGGCAGCGGCCGGCTTCGCCGCAGGCGTCCCGGCCAGCGCGATCGACACTCCGCCGCGCAGTAGCTCGTTGGGGCCGTAGCTGCCGCCGGCGCGACCGGCCAGGTACCCCCGGTCCAAAGCGGTCCCGAACGCGCGGGCCGAGGCCGCGGTCAGGTAACCCCGGGCGGTCCCGCCGCCGGAACTCGTGATCGTCACCCCGGGCACTGCCGGCACCGCGGCGCGGTAGCCGATCCGGACCGGCAGCCGGCCCGCGGTCTCCGCCTTGGCCAGCGCGCTGAACTCGAACAAGCGCGGGTCCAGGCCGCGGCCCAGGTACGGCGCGGCGGCCGCCGGGATCAGGTAGGTCTGGCTGCCCGTGCCCAAGACCAGCAGCGACCGGGCCAGGTTCCCGGTGTCCGGAGAAGTTACCCGGCCCGCCGTCCAGCCGGTCGCCGTCCGGGCCGCCTGCACCCGGTCCCCGTTGATCAGCAGCACCGACCGGGACGCCCCCGCAGCCACGGTAGCGGCCTCGGCGCCCGGCTCGGGGGTGGCGGTGCGAGCCCCGGCCGCGGCGCCGCCCGCCAGTGTGACCAGCGCCGCCGCGCCCAGGCCGGCGCTCAGCCGGTGCAACCAGGAATACCGGTGAGTCACAAGAGCCACGCGATCTCCTAATTGGGATATTTTTCGATGTTTATATGGAACTGCGCACTGTCCTTAAAGACGCTGTGACGCCGATCGCGAGTAGCGGCCGGAAAAGTTACGGTCCGGTCACGGAGCCGGCTGGGATGGGCTGCTCAGATACACGCCGCCGTCTGCGTTCCCCGGGTCGGGCTCGATCCAGGTGGTTACGGGGAACTCGGGGCCGTATCGGGTCCCGGCCGGCAGCGTGGGCGCGGCGTTGGTCCAGCCCTCGCTGACGATCGCGGCGTAGGCGTCGACCTGCAACGGGTAGCTGCGGCCGGTGTAGGAGGGGCCGATGCAGCGGTCGGCGGAGTCATAGGTCATGCAGGTCACGTTGCGGGGCATCGGCCCGATGTCCTCGACGGCCAGCAGCGTCCCGGAGGCGGGGTCGATCACGGCGGCCTCGGTCAGGTGGATCCTGGCGTCGGGGTGCGCGGTGCCCAGGAGGCTGTCGGCGACGGCGAGAGCGAACCCGTGCCGACCGAGCGGATCGGTCACCGGGCCGAGCATCCGGACCCCCGGCAGCGACGCCATGACCTTGAAGGCCGCCGACTTCACCTGCGGGGAGACCGGGTCTTGCAGCAGGTTCACCGACATTTGCCAGAGGAACTCGTCCAGGGGGAGCACCCGGTCTCGTGGTCGCAGCCCGTCTGGTCGTAGATCCGGCGCAGCATCGCCCTGACCCCCCGCGGGGAAGCCGGTACCTGACGGAACTGCGCGGCCGTGTAGAACGTCGTGTCGCCCTCGACGGTCCCGACGGTACCGTCGCTCTTGCCCCAGACCACGAACGGCGGTGACGCGGTCGTGCTGGCGGCCAGCGGGCGGGCCCAGAAGATGGCACCGCGGGTGTAGTTCATGTTCGGGGGCGGCTGGCCGCTGCGCCAGATCGTCAGGGATCCCGCGGCCCGCCACGCGGCGGCATCCGCCGGGGTCGCGGGAACGGCCCCGAGTTGCTGTGAGACGCCCCAGGCCTTCTGCCCGGCCACGCTCGGATCCCACTCCTCGAGCGTCTCGGCCAGCGAGATGTCGTACGGGTGGGTGGGGGTCCCGGCCGGGAAGGTCAGCCCTCTCATCGCCTTGAAGTGCCAGTAACGCCCGGTCAACGGGGCGCTGGGGACGTTAGCCGACGCGGCCAGCAGAACCTGGCGAGCGGTGGCCGGCGCAGCGGCCGTGGCGTGCGGCCGCGGCGAGGACGCCGCGCCGGGGGCCAGCGGCCGGCCCGGGTGCCGAGCCGGGCCCGGCGCGGCCAGCATCGCCGCGACGGCCAGTGCGCTGGCGGCCGCGGCCACCAGGCCGGCCGTGATCAGATTCACCTTCCGGCCGCGCCGGAGGCTTCGCTGCCCGCTTTGGCCAGGGTGATCGGCGAGAATCCGCGTCAGCGTGCGCCGCGCGCGGAGCGAGTGGGCCGCGTCGAGGTCCCGGGCCTGGACCGGGTTGGCCGCCCGGATGAGGTCTTCGATGTTCATGACGAAGCGGTCCTCGATTGCTGCCGTCAGGTTATATGCGACAAATTGTCAGGCTGATCCCAGCCAGCGCGCAGCGGATCTAGCGCAGGCGCCCGAGCCGGTCCAGGGCCTCGTCCGCCTCGCTCAGCAGCGCGGAGATCACGTCCGCCACCGGGCGGACCTCGTTCATCCGGCCCACGATCTGCCCCACCGGCATCGGCAGCACGTCCGGCTGACCGGACCGCATGAGCCGCTGGTGGGCCTCGCTGACCAGCAGGTTCTGCAACGGCATGGGGAGCGGGTCGGGCGCGCCCGGCTCGGCCCAGGCCTGCGTCCAGCGGTTCTTGAGCAGCCGGGCCGGCTTTCCGCTGTAGATCCGCGAGCGGACCGTGTCCGACGAGGTGGCCGCCAGCAGCGCGTCGCGCAGCGCGGGCACGGACAGGCCGAGCACGTACTCCTCGGTGGTGAGCCAGGCCGACCCCATCCACACGCCGACCGCGCCGAGCGCTAGCGCCGCGGCAACCTGGCGACCGCAGCCGATCCCGCCCGCGGCGAGCACCGGCACCTGCGCGCCGACCGCGTCGGCGATCTCCGGGACCAGCACCATGCTCGCGATCTCGCCGGTGTGGCCGCCCGCCTCGTAGCCCTGGGCCACGACGATGTCCACGCCGCTCGCGACGTGGCCGCGGGCGTGCTCCGCCTTCCCGGCCAGCGCCGCGACCAGCATGCCGCGATCATGGGCGCGCTGGATCACGTCGGGCGGCGGCGGCCCGAGCGCGTTGGCGATCAGGCGCGCGGGATGGGCCAGGGCCACTTCGACGTGCTGGCGGGCCACCGAGTGCAGCCAGCCGAGCACGCCCGGGCCGGCCGCCGCGCCGTCGGGCAGCGGCGGGACGCCGAGCTCGGTCAGCGTCTGCTCGACGAAGTCCCGGTGCCCTTCGGGAATCATCTGGCTCAGGTCGGCCGTGGCGACCTCGGCCGGGATCCGGGCGGGCATCACGACGTCGACCCCGTACGGCCGGCCACCGGTGTTCGCGTCCATCCATTCCAGCACGGCGTCGAGCTGGCCGGCGTCGTTGAAGCGCACGCAGCCCAGCACGCCGAGCCCGCCCGCCCGGCTGACCGCGGCCGCGACGTGCTCGGACGGGCTGAACCCGACGACCGGGTGCTCGATGTCCAGCAGCGCGCACAGCGACGTCCGCACGGTCGGTCTCCTCACTCCCCCGGGTTCGCCGTCGCGGCCGGGGCCGCGGGCGGGCGGTCGGCGGCGTACCGGCGCGCCCACGAGTAGTCGGGCTTGCCGCTCGGCGAGCGGCCGATGGCGTCGACCAGCCAGACGCTGCGCGGCACCTTGTACCCGGCGACCTGGCCGCGGACGTGTGCCTCGAGCCCGGCCAGGTCGACGGCCCGGCCCGCGCGCGGCTGGACCAGGGCCCCGACCCGCTCGCCCAGCCGGGCGTCCGGCACGCCGATGACCAGCGCGTCGAACACGTCGGCGTGCGACTTCAGCGCGCCCTCGACCTCCTCGGGGAAGACCTTCTCGCCGCCGGTGTTCACGCACGTGTTGCCGCGGCCGAGCAGGGTCACGGTGCCGTCGGCCTCGACCCGCGCCCAGTCTCCCGGCACCGCGTACCGCTTCCCGTCCACCTCAGCGAACAGCGCGGCGGTCTTCTCCGGGTCGTTGTAGTAGCCGAGCGGTACGTGCCCGCCGCGGGCGAGCCGCCCGACCTCTCCGGGGCCCGCTGGGCGGCCGCGATCGTTCAAAACGATGATGTCCGGCCCGGGTGTCACGGTCGGCCCGCCGCGGTGCTCGGCGCCCGCCGTCACGAACGCGAGACCGCCGAAGCCGGTCTCGGTCGAGCCGATCGCCTCGGTGATCACCACGTTGGGCAGCGCCTGGGCGCAGGCGTCCTTGACCACGGGGGAGAACAGCGCCGCGGTCGACGAGAACGCGATCAGCGAGGAGGCGTCGTACCCGCCCGCCTGGTACGCCTCGATCAGGGGCCGGGCCATGGCGTCGCCGACGATTGCCATCAGGTTGACCCGGTGGCGTTCGACCGCGCGCCATACCTCCTGCGGCTCGAACCGCGGCATCAGCACGTTCGTGTCCCCGGCGAACAGCCCGCCGAACGTCGCGACCTGCGCCTGCCCGTGGATGAGCGGCGCCGCGCAGAGCCGGACCAGCCCGTTCGACTCCTGGCCGCGGCGCGACTGCGCCCACTCGTCGGCGAGCGGGATCCCGGTGGTGAAGTCGATCCCGCCGCAGAGCGTGCGCCAGATGTCCTCGTGGCGCCACATGACGCCCTTGGGGTACCCGGTCGTCCCGCCCGTGTAGATGATGTAGACGTCGTCGTTGCTGCGCGCCGGGAAGTCGCGGTCCGGCGGCGCGGCGGCCAGCGCCTGGTCGTAGTCGGTCCCGTCACCGTCCCCGGCCGGGCCGGCGGTGCCGTCGTCGATCACCACGGTGCCGCGCAGCCCGGGCGCGGCCGCCCGCACCGCGGCCACCCGCGGCGCGAACTCCCGGTCGTACACCAGCGCGGACAGGTCCGAGTTGGCGAGCATGTAGCGGAGCTCGCGCTCCACGTACCGGTAATTGATGTTGACCGCCACCGCGCGGATCTTGCACGCCGCGAGCAGCGTCTCGATGGCCTCGATCGAATTGCGCGCGTACAGCCCGACGTGATCCCCCGGCCCCACGCCGATCCCGGCCAGGTGGTGCGCCAGCCGGTTCACCCGCTCATCCAGCTCGCCGTAGGTCACCTGGCGATCACCGCAGGCCACCGCGATCCGGTCACCGAACGCGTCCGCCGCATGCTCGAAGAGATCGCCGAAGTTTAAGGCCATGGGTAAGAAACTAGAACTCGTTCTCGCCACCGGCAATACTCCCCGCCCCCTCCCGCCGCCGCTGCCCCGCGGGCCGACGGGCCACCGGCCAGACTGTTCTCAGGTCGATGGGCCATCATCCACCGGACTGTTACAGTTCGGGCCATTCCCGGACGCCGAAGGAGGCACCGCGATCATGACGACTCCTCCCGAGGCCGAGCCGCCGCACGCGCTCCTCGAGCGCCGGGGGCACGTGCTGATCGTGACGATGAACCGCCCCGGGGTGCGCAACGCCCTGAGCGGGCCGATGCTGGCCCTGCTGCGCCAGGCCTGGGACGAGGTAGACAGCGACCCCGGGATCCGGGTCGCGGTCCTGACCGGGGCGGGCGGTGCGTTCTGCGCGGGCGCCGACCTCAAGGCGATGACCACCTCGCACCCGGGCGACGCGTTCCGGCGCGGCGACCAGGACCTCTCGGTGATCGAGCCGCTGCTCAAGGGGCGCCGGCTGACCAAACCGCTGATCGCGGCGGTGGAGGGGCCGGCCATCGCCGGCGGCACCGAGATCCTCCAGGCCGCCGACATCCGGGTGGCGGGCGAGAGCGCCCGGTTCGGCGTGTCCGAGGCGCGCTGGGGGCTGTTCCCGCTGGGCGGCTCGGCGGTGCGGCTGGCCCGGCAGATCCCGTATACCGTCGCCGCGGACCTGCTGCTGACCGGGCGGCACATCGGCGCCGCCGAGGCCCGGGAGATCGGGCTGATCGGCCACGTCGTGCCGGACGGCCAGGCCCTGACGCGGGCCCTGGAGATCGCCGAAGTGATCGCGGCCAACGGGCCGGTCGCGGTGCGGGCCATCCTGCACACGATCCGCGAGACCGAGGGGATGGCCGAGGGCGACGCGTTCACGGTGGAGGCCAGCATCGGCATGGCCGTGTTCGCGACCGAGGACGCGAAGGAGGGCCCGCGGGCCTTCGCCGAGAAACGGCGGCCCCATTTCCGCGACCGGTAGAGTTCCGCGACCGGTAACGACGGCCGGGTGTGAGACAGGATGCAGACTTCCTGCCTGGTCAGGTAGAAGCTGCCGCGGCTGGACTGCGCCCAGCCCTCGGGCCCTCGTACTCCCCGGCACCGCCCGCCCGCGACCAGATGTCTGCGCTCGCCCTCTTGACACGCATCCCGGCCCGGCCGAGGCTGGCCAATGTGAGCGCTAACATGACCGGCGCTTGGGAGCACGTGACTCTCTGCCCACCAGCGCTAACGGGCATCCGGTTAGCGCGAACGTTCGCGCGGTCAGCAGCCTTCCCGGCCCAGCCAGGCTCGGCTCAGTCAGCAGATGAACGATAGGAGCCTGTCCGACATGCTGAGACTCCCCATCCGGCGCACCCGCCCCAGGACCCTCGCTGCGGCTACGGCGATTGCGCTCCTGCCGGTTGGCGTCATGTTCGCTACCGCCACGGCGGCGCCCGCCGCGCAGCTAGCTCCGCAGCCAAGATCGCAGGGCCCCTGTGACATCTACGCCGCCGCCGGCACTCCCTGCGTGGCCGCGTACAGCACCACGCGCGCCCTGTACGCCTCCTACAACGGCCCGCTTTACCAGGTCATGCGGCTTTCGGACCACGCGGCGAAGGACATCGGCGTGGTCCGGCCCCGCCCGTTCCCGTTCCCGGGTCCGGGCGGGTACGCCGACGCGGCCGCGCAGGACGCGTTCTGCGCCAACACGACCTGCGTCATCACCAAGATCTACGACCAGTCTCCCAACCACAACGACCTCGCCCAGGCGCCCCGCGGCGCGTTCGGCGGCCCGGCCATGGGCGGCTATGACAACCTCCCGATCGCGGACATGGCGCCGATCACGATCAGCGGCCACCAGGCCTACGGCGTCTTCATCGAGCCGGGCATGGGCCTGCGTGACGACCACCCCGCCGGCATCGCGACCGGGGACCAGCCGGAGGGGATGTACTGGGTCCTTGACGGCCATCACTTCAACGACGGCTGCTGTTTCGACTTCGGCAACGCGGAAATCGACAGCCACGACGATGGCGACGGCACCATGGAAACCTCCTACTTCGGCAACGCCACCGCCTGGTATCACGGCAACCCGCCCGGCCCGTGGATCATGACCGACCAGGAGAACAACCTGGTGGGCTGCGTCAACCCGGGCAGCACCTCCAAGCTCTGCCCGGACCTGCCGAACATCACCTCACGGTTCGTGACCGCCGTAGCCAAGGGCGAGCCGCACCACTGGTCCTCACTCGGCGGCGACGCGCAGACCGGCACCCTGTCGACCATGTTCGCCGGGCCGCGCGTTGACTCCACCTATGACCCGATGCGCAAGCAGGGCGCCGTTGTCCTGGGCAACGGCGGCGACAACAGCAACGGCGCGCAGGGCACCTTCTACGAGGGCGTGATGACGGCCGGATACCCGACCAACGCCACCGACCAGAAGGTTCAGGCCAACATCGTGGCCGCCAGGTACGACGTGCAGCAGGTGAGCCTGACGCCGGCCCCGGAGACCGCCACCCCGCCTGGGCTCCAGACGTTCACGCCGCGGTCCTCGAAAGACAGCACCGTGACGTTCACGAACACCACGGGATCCACCACCGCGCGCGTGAAGCTGAGCATTTCGGTGCCCAGCAGGCAGTGGACCTCCGTCATCCCGGGCACCACTCAGACGTCGAAGACGTTCGATTCGGTCGCGCCCGGCGCCAGCGTGAGTGCCACCTTCAACGTCACCTCGGGACCGCAGCCCTTCAACGGCGACCTGATCGGCGACGCCTCGTGGACGAACCGGGGACACGGCTGGAGGCAATCGGCGACAACAGCCGAGAAAGTACGCAACGTCAGCCCGATCAAGATCAACGAGTTCCGCGTGGGCACCGGCACCAACCCGGCCAACGCGTTCATCGAGCTCTACAACGCCGGCGACAGCCCCGTCGACCTATCGAACTGGACCTTGACCGAGCACCCGGCCCAGCAGCCCATCTCCTCGACGGTGACCATCCCGAGCGGGACCACGATCGCGGGTCACGGCTTCTACCTGCTCGGCCTCGCCAACTCGGGGCTGGCCACCCCAGCCGACGCGGGCGACACCACCATCAACCTCAATAGTGCGACCAGCCTCGCTCCGGGCGACCAGGTCCAGATCGGCACCGGCCCGGATGCGGAGACCCGCACGATCACCCAGGTCACCAACGACTCTGCGACCGGGCCTCGCGTACCCGGCAAGATCGGCAATGCCCTCGAGCTGTCCGGAAACGGCGAGTACGTGGACCTGCCGAGCGGCATCGTCAGCGGGCTGCACGACTTCACCATCTCGGCGTGGGTCAACCCGTCCGCCAACTCACCCTGGTCGCGGGTGTTCGACTTCGGCACCGGCACCAACAACTTCATGTTCCTCACGCTCAGCGCGGGCGGCGGCCCGCTCCTGTTCGCCGACGCCACCCCCAGCGGTGCCGGCGATTCGATCAGTGGCCTCGGCACGCTGCCGCTGAACACCTGGTCGCACGTGGCGGTGACGCTGTCCGGCCACACCGGGACGCTGTATGTGGACGGCCAGCCGGTGGCGACCAACAACAACATGACCGTGACCCCCGCCGATCTGGGCGATACCAACCAGAACTTCATCGGCCATTCGCAGTTCATCGCCGACCCGTACCTGGCGGCCACCGTGGATGACTTCCAGATCTACGACCACGCGCTGACCGCCGCCCAGATCGCCGCGCTGGCCAGCGGGCAGCCCGGGGCCGGCAACGTCGCCGACTACAAATTCGACGAGGCCTCCGGCCCAACCGCGCTGGACTCGTCGGGCAACGGCCGCAACGCCACCATCATCGGCGTCGGGAACGTCAGCACACCGCTGTGGCAGCCGCTGCCAGACGGCCCTATCACGGTCCCCGCTGGCTCGACCAACGTGCCCGTCACGAGCACATCGGGCTTCAGCGTCGGCCGGAAGATGACGATCGGCTACGGCCGCACGCTGGAAACAGCCACGGTGACCGCCGTCGGCACGCCGGGCACGCAGGACTACCTCGCGGCCGCGGCGCCTGCCGGCGCGACCAACATCAAGGTCACCTCGGCCAGCAGCATCACCGCCGGCGACACGATCAGGCTCGACATCGGCGCGAGAACCGAGAACGTCACCGTCGCGTCGGTAGGCACCTCCGGCGCAGATGGCACCGGTCTCACCCTGACCGCCCCGCTGAAGTTCGGCCACGCGTCCAACCTTCCGTTCAGCGACCGGGGCACCGGTATCTCCTTCAGCCCAGCGACACGCTTCGCGCACTCGAGCAACGAGCCCGTGCAGGCACTGGGCAGCAGCATCACCCTCGACAGCCCGCTCGGGCATCGTTACGCGATCAACGACCCGGTGCTCGACGCCGCGGTCATGAGCGTGGGCTACCAGGGACCACCGGCACCCGACCAATGGTTCGGAGGCCCCGTTCTCTCCGCGAGTTCCGGCAGCATGGTGCTGCGTGACGCGAGAGGCCTGGTGGCCGACAGCCTCAACTACGGGGGCATCGTCGACCCACCTGCCGCCGAGGGTTACCAGGGCACGTCGGGGACAGGCGAGGCAGGCTGCTTCGCGCCCACACCCATCCCGGCCAGTGGCGTCGACAGGAGCGACATCCGCCTGCCTGACGGCAACGACACCGACAGCAACTGCCGCGATTTCACGGTCACCGACGACCCCACGCCGGGTAGCGCCAACCACGGTATCCCACCCGACTCTGGTCCCCTGGTCTCGCTGCAGGCCACCGACAACGGCGGCAGCTCGGGCTACCTCACGCACGACGGTTCGACGACTTCGTGGGCGTCGCGCCGGTGACGGCGGACCCGGGCGCCGTCTCTGTGTCGCTGCCTACGATGACCGCATGGATCTGTTCGCTGTGCGAGAGCGGCGCGGCGGCCCGTGGGACTGGAGCCGGGGCCTGCGCGAGCAGGCGGGGTTCGCGGAGCACGCCCGTTTCATGGACGAGCTGGCCGAGTCGGGGTTCGTCGTGCTCGGCGGCCCGCTCGAGGGCGAGCGCGAGGTGCTGCTGGTCGTCGACGCGCCGGGCACGGAGGCGATCCGGGAGCGGCTCGCGCTGGATCCGTGGATCGTGAACGGCATGCTCACGCCGACGAGCATCGAGCGCTGGACGATCCTGCTCGACGGCCGGCGCTAGATAAAAGATCTAGGGCTCAAACCCGTCTATATGACGCGTTTGAGTCCTAGATCTTTGCGGCAGCCGAACCCATGAGGCCACCGTGACCACCGGGACCAGTGTGACCGGCGGGCGCCGACCGCGAGCGCGGCAGACCCCCGGTGCCGCGCAGGCGCACCCAACCGAAAACGACTGCGACGACCTACCGGACCCGCGCCAGCCCGGTCACATTCTGCCGGGCTCGCGAGTCATACCGGTTACTGGCCGAATGTGCCTCACAGTTAGGAGCAGCTCATGCGAGTCCTGGTCGCGGGAGCGAGCGGCGCCATCGGCAGCCGGCTGGTTCCGCAGTTGATCGACCGAGGGCACGAGGTGATCGGGACCTTCCGCTCGGCCGCCAACGCCGGGCGGGTCCAGGCGCTCGGGGCCGAGCCGGTCGTGCTCGACGTGCTCGACGCAACCGCCGTGCGCCAGGTCGTCCTCGATACGAAGCCGGATGCGATCATCCATCAGGCCACCGCCCTGGCCAACGCGAAATTCACCCGGAGCCTCGACCGCAGCTTCGCGGCCACCAACCGGCTGCGGACCGAGGGCACCGACGCGCTGCTGGCCGCGGCGCGCGCGGCCGGCGTGCCGCGGTTCATCGCGCAGAGCTTCGCCAGCTACCGGTACGCGCGCGAGGGCGGGCCGGCCAAGACCGAGAACGACCCGCTCGACCCGAATCCGCCGGCCTCGGCCCGCGAGACGAACGAGGCCATGGCGCATCTCGACCGGGCGGTCACCGAAGCCGGCGGGATCGCGCTGCGCTACGGCAGCTTCTACGGCGCGGCCAACGACGGGCTGGTCGGTCCGGTGCGCAAGCGGCAGTTCCCGATCATCGGCGACGGCGGCGGGATCATGTCGTTCGTCCACCTCGACGACGCGGCCGCCGCGACCGTGCTCGCCTTGGAACACGACGGGCCCGGCCTCTACAACGTCACCGACGACGAGCCGGCCCCGATGCGCGAGTGGCTGCCGGTGCTCGCGGACGTGCTCGGGGCCAAGCGGCCCCGCCACCTCCCGACCTGGGTCGGGCGGCTGTTCATGGGCGAGGGCCTGTCCATGATGACCGAGGGGCGCGGCGCTTCCAACGTCAAGGCCAAGCGGGAGCTCGGCTGGACGCTCCGCTACCCGAGCTGGCGCGAGGGCTTCGCCGCGGTCTACCGCCCCTGACGCCGGCCCCTCCCGGCCGGGGGCTGTTATCGTCTGGCTGGTCGCGCCGGGGTAACGGCGCGCGATCGGCGGACCGGAGATGGCATGGCGGACCAAGCGCGGGCGGGCGGCGACCGGAGTGGCCCGGAGATCGTGGAGCTGGGCTCGGTGCCCGGGTTCGTGGTGTTCGACCTGCCCGGGGCCCCGCTGTCGGCCGGCGGCACCCGGCTCGCGCCGGACGTCAGCCCGGCCGAGGTGGCGCTGCTGGCCCGGGCGATGACCTACAAGTTCGCGGCGCTGGGCCACGTCATCGGCGGGGCCAAGGCGGGCGTCCGGGGCGACCCGGCGGATCGCGCGGGCCGGGCCGCGCTGATGACCCGGTTCTGCGCCGAGGTCGCTCCGCTGGTCGCGGCGGGCCGGCTGCTGACCGGGCCGGACATGGGCACGGCCGAGGAGGACTTCGCGCTGTTGCGCGAGCATCATGCGGCGCCGGCGGCCGTGCACGCGGTCATCGGCGGGGTGCCGTTCGAGGACCTGCTGACCGGGTACGGCGTGACGGTCGCCGCGGAGGCGGCGCTGAGCGCCCGGTGGGGCTGGGGCTGGGACAACCGGGCGGTCGCCATCGAGGGCTTCGGCAAGGTCGGCGGCGGGGTGGCCCGCGAGGTCACCCGGCGGGGCGGCCGCGTGGTCGCGGTGTCCACGGTCGCCGGGTGCGTCGCCGACCCGTCTGGCCTGGATGTCGAGCTGCTGCTGGCGCTGCGGCGGGTGCACGGCGACGCGTGCGTGACCCGCTACGGGCGGCCCGCCGGGCCCCCCGGCCAGTTGTTCACCGCGGTGCAGGCCGATGTCCTGGTCCCCGGCACCCGGCCCGGAGCGATCACCGCCCGGGTGGCGGAACGCCTGCCCGCGGGCGTCCGCGTCGTCGCGCCGGCCGCGAACGTCCCGTACACCGAGCCGGGCGCCGCGGTGCTGCGCGAGCGCGGCATCGTGGCCCTGCCCGACTTCGTGTGCAACGCGGGCGCGGTGATCGGCTACCGGTCGCCGGCCGAGGCCTCCCCGGCCGAGATCCTGGCCGCGGTCGAGGCCACGGTCACCGAGCTCATCCTCGACGCGCTGCGCCATCCGTCCGGCCCGCTCGCCGGGGCCTGCGCGCGCGCCGGGAGTTTCCTGCGGGGCTGGTGGGGCGAGCCGCCCAGCCCGCCCTTCGCGCCCGCCGGGTGATCGCGCGCCGCGGCTCGCGGCTCAGTTCTGGGGCAGTTCAGTTCTGGGGCAGGGGCTGCTGGGCCCAGATGGTCTTGCCCGTCCGGGTGTGACGGCTGCCCCAGCGCTCGCTGAGGTGGGCGACCAGCAGCAGGCCCCGGCCGTCCTCGTCGTAACGGTCGACCCGGCGCAGGTGCGGGGCGGTGCTGCTGCCGTCGGACACCTCGCAGCACAGCGCGCCGTCCAGGATCATCCGGAGCTGGATGGGCGGCTCGGCGTGCCGGATCGCGTTGGTCAGCAGCTCGCTGACGATCAGCTCGGTGGCGAACGTGGCCTCCTCCAGGCCCCAGGCCGCGAGCTGGCGGGCGGCCCGGGCGCGCGCCCCGGCCACGACGGCCGGCTCGGCGGGCAGGTCCCAGCAGGCGATCCGGTCGGCGGCCAGCCCGCGGGTGCGCGCGACGAGCAGCGCGGCGTCGTCCTCGGCCCGCTCTGGGAGCAGTTCCTCGACCAGCGTGTCGCACACGGCGTCCAGCGACGGCGGCGCGGCGGGCGCCGCGCCGCCGGGCCGCAGGCCGGCGTCGCTCAGGACCTTGCGCATCGCCTCCAGCCCGGTGTCCATGTCGCGCTGGCGGGATTCGATCAGGCCGTCGGTGTAGAGGACCAGGAGGCTGTCTTCGGGCAGCACCACCTCGGCTTCCTCGAACGGGAGCCCGCCCAGGCCGAGCGGCGGCCCGGCCGGCAGGTCGAGGAACCTGGCCGGCTCGCCCGGCGCGACCACGGCGGGCGGCGGGTGGCCGGCCCGGGCCAGCGAGCAGCGGCGGGTCACCGGATCGTAGACCGCGTACAGGCAGGTCGCGCTGAGATCGACGGCGCCCGGGCCGTCCGGCGGCAGGCCCTCCTCGTCGGCCAGGCGCGTGACCACGTCGTCCAGCCGGGTCAGCAGCTCCCCGGGGTCGAGATCGATGTCGGCCAGGGTCCGCACGGCGGTGCGCAGCCGGCCCATGGTGGCGGCGGCGTGGATCCCGTGCCCGACCACGTCGCCGACGACCAGCCCGATGCGGCTCCCGGACAGCCGGATCACGTCGAACCAGTCACCGCCCACGGCGACCCGCGAGCCCGCGGGCAGATAGCGCGTCGCCACCTCGACCGCGGCCTGCCGGGGCAGCCGCCGCGGCAGCAGGCTGTGCTGCAGGGCCAGCGCGGTCGCGTGCTCGCGGGTGTACCGCCGGGCGTTGTCGATGCACACGGCGGCGCGCGCGACGATCTCCTCGGCCAGGACAAGATCATCATCTTGGAACGCTTCGGGCCGCCGATGCCGGACAAAGACCGCGAGGCCGAGCGTCGCGCCCCGGGCGCGCATCGGCACCACCATGACCGAGTGGAATCCGTACCCGGCGGTGTGCGCCGCCCGCTGGGGGTCGTACTCGGCCCACCGGTCGATGGTGCGCCGCATCTCGCCGTAGTTGACCACCAGGCCGCGGGTCAGCCGCTCGGCGACGGGCGAATGGCGGGAGAACGAGGACACCTGCCCGGGCCGGACGAGGGCCTCCGGGCAGCCCTCCAGGACCGAGCCGCAGGCCATCCGGCGCAGCGGCGCGGTGAACTCGAACGGGTCGGACGTCGGCTCCTCACCGCGGGCCACCTGCTCCAGCAGGTCGATGGTCGCGAAGTCCGCGAGCCTGGGCACCGCCGCCTCGACGAGTTCCTCGGCTGTCCTGGTCACGTCGAGGGTGCTGCCGATCCGGGTGCTCGCCTCGTTCACCAGCGCGAGCCGGTCGCTGGCCCGGACCTGATCGGTCACGTCGTTGGCCACCACGAGCACGCCGCATATCTGGCCCGCCGCGTCCCGCACCGGCGAGAGGCTGACCTCCGCGGCGTGGCGGCGCGACTCACCGGGCATCTGGTTGACGCCCGTCCACACCGTCGGCGTCCCGGTCCGCGCCACCATCTGCGCGGCGGCCAGGCACGATTGCGTGGCCTCGTTGGACAGCAGGTCGGTCAGGCGCAGTCCGAGCCCGGCGGCCTCGTCGTCCAGGCCCATCGTGCGGCACAGCGACGCGTTGAGCCGCAGTTGCCGCATGTTCGCGTCAAGCAGCGCGATATTGATCGGGCTCTGGGTAATGGCCCAGTCCAGCATCTGCTGAACGTCACGGTCGCCATGGGCCGCCATTGTGTCCGCACCCCCGCCCCTACTGAGCGCGTCGAGTCCGCAAGGCCAATGGCCAGGGTGGCACGTAAGTTACGTGGTGTTCACCTTACGCGTTAGTCCGCTTATTTCCATGTTTTTCCCGCAGTCAAGTTAAAGGCCGTCGGTGCCCAGTTCCACGGCGCCCTCATCAGCCGGGATGAACAGGCGCTCGCCGAACTTCACGATCTGCCGGACCGAGTACTCGCCGCCCCTCGGCTCGGTGAACAGGGTGCAAACCAGGTCAGCCGGATCGATGACCAGCAGAACGGGCACCCCGCCTCGCGCATAGCCCGCCGCCTTCCCGTATTCCCGCTGGCGCCGGCCCGGCCGGCCGCCGGAGACAACCTCCAGCGCGAAGGCGCATTCGCTGGCCGGGAACTCCCACACGTCGTCCTCGATCAGATGTTCCGGCCACCGGGCGAGGTCGGGCACGTACTCGGCCTCGTCGTGCTCGATCAGCAGCGTGGTGTTCTCGTACGTTGTCGACGCCGGACCGCGCGAACGCCCGGCGGACGGCGAGGACGATCTTGGCGTGCCGTCCGACCGGCGTAGCGGTATTCACTACGACTTCACCTTCGATGACCTCGGCCCGGACCTCGTCGGGCAGCATCTCGATGATGTCGTGCGGCGTCTTCACGCAGGTCCTTCCGGGTTGCTGACGGAAGCGTCCTCGTTAAGCGCTATCTTAGGCGGCCCGGCCAGGGTCAGCGGTAGCCCTGGGTAGTCCCAGCTTCCGGTCAGCCTTTCACCAAGTTTTGGTCAAGAATCGCGGGTAGCGTCACTGCGCATGTCTGCCGTCACCCCGCGCAGCAGCGCGCCCGCCCAGGTCAAGGACCGTACGCCCGCGCCGCCCGCGAACCGGCCGCCCGCCCCGGCCGGCCGCCGGCTGGCCTGGCTCGACGCGCTGCGCGGGATCGCCGCGCTCTGCGTGGTGTACGCGCACTTCGGCACCCGCGTGCTGCCGCAGGTGCATAACGCGGTGTACGCGGTCTTCGATCCCGGGCTGTACGGCGTGTTCGTCTTCTTCCTGGTCAGCGGCTACGTAGTGCCGAGTTCGCTGGAGCGCAAGGGCAGCATCCGGACCTTCTGGCTCGGCCGGCTGTTCCGCCTGTTCCCGCTGCTCGTCTTCGCGATCGCCACGGTGCTGCTGCTGCACGAGCTCGGGCTGGCCAGCGTGCGCGGCACGAACACCGACGTGACCGCGTCGGTGTTCGGGCACCTGTTCATGCTCGAGGACCTGCTGGGCCCGTCCAGCGTCATCGTGGTGCTCTGGACGCTGTCCTACGAGATGGTGTTCTACCTGCTGCTCACCGCGCTGTTCACGGCCGGCCTGCACCGGCGCAGCGGAACGCTCGCCACCGCGTTCGCCACCGGCGCGCTGCTGCTCGGCGGCCTGCTGCCCACGGTCTGGCTGTCCTACAGCAGGCTGGGCCTGACTGGCGTCGCCGTGGCCGCCGATGCCCTGGTCATCGGCGGCCTCGCGATCGCGGTAACCGCGCAGGGCCGGGTCCGGGCCCTGGGCGCCTGGCTCGCGGCCGTCACCGGCCTGATCCTGGTCGCGTTCAACGGACGGAGGTTCGCCTACGAAGGGCTGACCATCCTGGCCCTGATGTTCACCGGCACCATGCTGTACCGGGCCCAGCACCGGCAGGTCAGCCGGGGCCAGGCCGCGATCATGGCCGCCGGCATCCTGCTGGCGGTCATCGTGGCCGGCGCCTGGCACATCCCGTCGGTCGCCCCGGCGTCCCAGGCCGCGCTCCTGCAGCGCGAGTGGGTCGTCACCGTCGTGCTGGCGGCCCTGACGTTCGCGGCCGGGCTGGCGCTGCGCCATCAGTCCGTGCCATCGGTCCTGACCTGGCTGGGCCTGGTCAGCTACTCGCTCTACCTGCTGCACCCGCTGCTGCTCGACGGCTACGACCGGATCCGGTTCGCACCGTCCCAGATTCCGGCCGGCGTGCAGGTCGCCATGACCGCCGCGTTCCTCGCCGTGCTGCTGGCCTGCTGCACGACGACTTATCTCCTGGTCGAGGCCCCGATGCAGCGGCTCGGCCGGCGGGTCGCCGTCCGGCTGGACGCCCGCTTCGGGCCGGACCGCGAGCCGGGTCAGGCCCCGGGCCGAGATCCGGTCCCTGAGCTCCCGGTCAGCCGATACACGAGCGCGCCGTCGGCCCGGTAGGCGAGCCGGAACCCGACCGCCCGAAGATAGTCCTGAACCTCGGGAGCCGGGGACCAGACGATCGCCCAGCCGACGCCCATGCGGCGTGCGTCGAGCCGGGCCGCGTCCAGCCACGCCGGGTCGCCTCCGCGCGCCGCGCGCAGGTCGCCGGAGATGGTGCCGGGGTCCTGCTCCGCGGTCAGCAGGTAGCCGTAGAACGGGTGCCGTCTGACGGCCACCAGGACAGACTCAGACAGCCGGGATATGTACGCGATCGCGCGGGGATGACCGTCGGCGGTCGCCTGCACCTCGGCCTCGTCGTTGAAGCCGGGCCCCTCGTCGGGCAGCGGGACGGCACTGCGCACGCTGAACGGGATGTCCACCACGATCGACCGGGAATGGTCGGCGGCGATCGGGCGGTCGAGCGCGGGCAGCGCCACGGGCATGGTGATCAGCTGCGCGGGGACGGCGACGCCGACGCTGCCGGCCTCCAGGGCGGCGAGCGCGAGCACCGGGACCAGCACGGCCGGCCTGGCGTGCCAGCGCAGCCAGTCCACGGCCGCCGCGGCGAGCAGCGCGGCGGCCACCAGTCCGAGCTCGGTGATCCGGTTGGCCTCACGGAACGAGGACAGCAGCGGCAGCCGCACGATCCAGGTGTAGGGCATGATCACCGACACCGTGATGCCGTGCCAGGTCTCGGCCAGCGGCACGTAGCGGTGGCGGCCGATGACGATCCCGGTGCCCAGGGCCGAGACGGTGGCGCCGAGCCAGAGCAGGCCGAGCAACCGGGCACCGCGCCGCCGCCAGCAGACGGCCAGGCCGAACAGCGCCAGGAGGGTCAGCACCACGCCATAAGCCGTGAACGTGAGGCCGGGGCTGGTGTGCAGATAGAGCCCGCCCACGCTCTCCAGTCCGAAGAACCCCACCCGCGGCGAGGGCAGGAATATCTGGTCCAGGGGGGCACCGGAGTTCCGGTAGTCGGCGGCCAGGGAGCCCTGTGCGACCGAGGCGTCACCCGCGAGCGCCTGCTGGGCCATGGCGATCAGCTGCGGGCTGGCGAGGACCGCCGCGGCCGCGGCGGCGATACCGGCCGAGCGCAGCTTGGTCCAGGCCCCGTCCCCGCCCCGGGCCGGGCGGCGGGCCAGCCAGGGCAGCAGGGCCAGCACCGCCAGGGTCCCGGCCATGATCGCCGACTCCTGGTCGGTCAGCAGCGCCGCTCCCAGCACGACGCCCAGGATCACCGCCTGACGCCAGCCGGGCCGCCGGGTCAGCCGCACCGCGGCCTCCAGCGCGAGCGGCAGGAAGATCCCGCCCAGCGCGAGCTGGATCTCCCACCAGGCGTTCCACGTCATCATCGTGGACAGGCCGAAGAACGCGCCGGCCGCGATCGCGCCGGTCTGCGAGGGCACCCACAGCCGGGCCGCCCGGTACATCGCGTAGCACATCAGCCCGGGCGCGAGGGTCACCAGCAGGTTGTAGGAGAACGTGGGGCCGAACGCGAGCGTGACCGGCGTCATCACCGCGCCGGGCAGCGGCATCAGTGTGTGCAGCGCCAGCGGGACCCCCGTGGGCGCGTCCAGGTAGTGGGTGAACCAGGGACTGCGCAGGTGCACCACCGAGCGCGCCATCCACCAGAAGTCCCACACGAACAGGCCAGCGTCCCGGCCGGTCGGCAGCCTGTGGTCCACCAGGTAGGCGGCGCGGGTCCAGTTCACCGCGATCCCGGCGGTCAGGTACCCGGCCAGGAGGACGAGATGCAGGTACACCGGGCGGAGCGCCGAGCGAGGAACCCGCATCCACCTCCGCGCCGCGGCCGCGGGCTCATCCCCGGCCCCCAACGCCACTTCCCGCGCGGTCATCCGGCCGGTACGGGTGCCACGCGGACCCGGGCCAGCCGCCCGTACGTTCTCCTGCGGATGCGCATGCTCCTCCAGGCCGCTGGCCCTCGCGACTTGTCAACTTAGAACATGTTCTACAGACCGGCACACGCCTTATCGACCCTTTAGGCGGGCGTATTGCCGCGCCATCCGGGAACATGTTTCACTCGGACCCATGACCGAGCCGCTGCGTGCGCCGCTGGAGATCGGGTTCGACTATACGCGGTCGCTCGGCCCGACGCTGAGCCAGTTCATGACGGCGCTGGCCGGCCGGCGCATCCTCGGCGCGCGGGCCGCCGACGGCCGGGTGCACGCGCCGCCGTTCGAATACGACCCGGTGACGCTCGCCCCGGCGGGCGACCTCGTGCCGGTCGGGCCCGAGGGCACCGTGACGACTTGGTCGTGGATGCCGCAGCCACTGGAGGGCCAGCCGCTGGACCGTCCGTTCGCCTGGGCGCTGATCCGGCTGGACGGCGCGGACACCGCGATGCTGCACGCGGTGGACGCGGGGTCGCCGGCGGCCATGCGGACTGGCCTGCGCGTCCGGGTGCGCTGGGCCGGCCGCCCGGTCGGCCACATCCGCGACATCGCCTGCTTCGAGCCCGTGTCCGAGCCGGAGGACGCCCCGGGGGAGACCGGGATGAGCGCGGTCAGCATGATCACCACGCCGGTGCGGCTGCACTACGAGCACACCGCGTCGCCCGAGGAGAGCCGGTTCCTGCGCGGCCTGGCCGAGGGCAAGCTGCTGGCCCAGCGCTGCCCGGCCTGCGGCAAGGTCTACATCCCGCCGCGCGGGGCCTGCCCCACCGACGGGGTTCCGACCACCGACGAGGTCGAGTTGCCCGACCACGGCACCGTCACCACGTTCTGTGTGGTTAATGTCCCTTATCCCGGACAGCGGGTCACGCCGCCCTACGTGGCCGCCGCCGTGCTGCTCGACGGGGCCGACATCCCGCTGGCGCACCTGATCCTGGGCTGCGACCCGGGCGAGGTCCGGATGGGCCTGCGCGTCCGGGCGTTCTGGAAACCGCGCCACCAGTGGGGCACCACGCTGGAGAACATCGACCACTTCTTCCCCAGCGGCGAGCCCGACGCGCCGTACGAGAGCTACGCCCACCACCTGTGAAGGACGGCAACACAGTGACCGACGTCGCGGTCATCGGCTTCGCCCAGTCCCCGGTGGAGCGCCGGGGCGAGGGCACCACGAGCGGGGTGGAGATGCTGGTGCCGGTCTTCGCCGAGGTGCTGGCGGCCACCGGGCTGGGCCGCCGCGACATCGGGTTCTGGTGCTCCGGCTCCTCGGACTACCTGGCGGGGCGGGCGTTCTCGTTCGTCTCGGCGGTGGACGCGATCGGGGCGTTCCCGCCGGTCATGGAGTCGCACGTGGAGATGGACGGCGCGTGGGCGCTGTACGAGGCCTGGGTGAAGATCCTCACCGGCCAGGCCGACGTCGCGCTGGCCTACGGCTTCGGCAAGTCGTCGGCCGGGGAGCTGCGGCGGGTCCTGGCCCTGCAGCTCGATCCGTACCTGCTCGCGCCGCTCTGGCCCGACTCGGTGAGCATCGCCGCGCTGCAGGCCCGGCTCGGCCTGGAGGCGGGGCTCTGGAGCGAGCACGACATGGCCGGGGTCGCGGCGCGCAGCCGCGCCGCCGCGCTGGCGGGGCCGCAAGCCCAGCGGTCCGGCGAGGTCACCGCCGAGAAGCTGCTCGCCGAGCCGTACGTGGCCGAGCCGCTGCGCGCGCACGACTGCGCGCCGGCCGGCGACGGGGCCGCGGCCGTGATCCTGGCCTCCGCCGCGCGGGCCCGCGAGCTGTGCGCCCGGCCGGCCTGGATCACCGGGTTCGCGCACCAGATCGACTCGGCGTCGCTCGGCGCCCGCGAGCTGACCACGGCCCCGTCGGCCGCCGGGGCCGGGCGCGCGGCCGGGGCGGCGGGGATCGAGGTCGCGGAACTACATGCGCCGTTCACGCACCAGGAGATCATTCTTTCGAACGCTCTCGGGCTGAGCGGGTCCGCCCGCGTCAACCCCTCCGGCGGCGTGCTCTGCGGCCACCCGATGTTCGCGGCCGGCCTGGCCCGGATCGGGATGGCAGCGCGGGAGATCATGTCCGGCCGGGCCGGGCGGGCTCTCGGCCACGCCACCAGCGGCCCGGCCCTGCAGCAGAACCTGGTGTGCGTGCTGGAGGCCAGATGAGCGGGCAGGCGGCGGTCCTGGGCGTCGGGCAGACGCGGCACCGGTCGCGGCGCAGCGACGTGTCGATCGCCGGGCTGTGCCGCGAGGCGGTCGACCGCGCGCTCGCTCACGCGGGCGTCACCCCCGCGGACATCGACGCGGTCGTGGTCGGAAAGGCGCCGGACCTGTTCGAGGGCGTGATGATGCCCGAGCTGTACCTGGCCGACGCGCTCGGCGCGGTCGGCAAGCCGCTGCTGCGCGTGCACACGGCGGGCTCGGTCGGCGGGGCGACCGGGATCGTGGCCGCCAGCCTGGTCGAGGCGGGCGTGCACCGGCGGGTGCTGGCCGTCGCGTTCGAGAAGCAATCGGAGTCGAACGCGATGTGGGCGCTGTCGATCACGCCGCCATTCAGCATGCCGGTGCTGGCCGGGGCGGGCGGGTACTTCGCGCCGCATATCCGCGCCTACATCCGGCGCAGCGGCGCGCCCGGGCACGTCGGCGCGATGGTCGCGGTCAAGGACCGGCGTAACGGGAGCCGCAACCCGTACGCCCACCTGCAGCAGCCGGACATCACGCTGGAGTCGGTGCGTTCCTCCCCCATGCTGTGGGACCCGGTCCGCTACGACGAGACCTGCCCGTCCTCGGACGGCGCGTGCGCGGTGGTCATCGGCGACCGGGCCGCGGCCGGGGCCGCCGCATCGGCCGGCCGCCCGGTGGCCTGGATCCGGGCCACCGCGATGCGCACCGAGCCGACGATGTTCTCCGGCAAGGATCACGTCAACCCGCGGGCCGGCGCCGATTGCGCGGCGGCGCTCTGGCAGCAGGCCGGGATCACCGACCCGCTGGAGCAGATCGACGTGGCCGAGATCTACGTCCCGTTCTCCTGGTTCGAGCCGATGTGGCTGGAGAACCTGGGCTTCGCCGCGCCGGGCCACGGATGGCGGCTGACCGAGGCCGGCGAGACCGAGATCGGCGGGAAGATCCCGGTCAACCCGTCGGGCGGGGTGCTCAGCTCCAACCCGATCGGCGCCTCCGGCCTGCTGCGCTTCGCCGAAGCCGCGCTTCAGGTCATGGGCGAGGCGGGTGAGCACCAGGTGCCCGGGGCCGCGGTCGCGCTTGGCCACGCCTACGGCGGCGGCTCTCAGTACTTCTCGATGTGGGTGGTGGCCGCCACGCCCGGCTAGACCGAGTAGCTGACCGGGAGCTTCTTGATGCCGTTCAGCCAGCCGGAGCGCAGCCGGGCCGGGTCGCCGGCCAGGCGGATGTCCGGCATGCGGTCGGCGATCGCGTTGAAGATCAGCTCGATCTCCAGCCGGGCCAGGTTGGCGCCCAGGCAGAAGTGCGCGCCGCTGCCGCCGAAGCCCAGGTGCGGGTTGGGGGTGCGCCGGACGTCGAACCGCTCGGGGTGGTCGAAGACCTCCTCGTCGAAGTTGGCCGACCGGTAGAACAGGCCGACCCGCTGCCCGGCCTTGATCTGCTGCCCCCCGAGCTCGGTGTCGGCGAGCGCGGTGCGCTGGAACACGGTCACCGGGGTCGCCCAGCGGATGATCTCGTCGGCCGCGGCGCCGGGCCGCTCGGCGCGGAACGCCTCCCACTGGCCGGGGTGCTCGAAGAAGGCCAGCATGCCGTGGGAGATGGCGTTCCTGGTCGTCTCGTTGCCGGCCACGGCCAGCAGGATCACGAAAAACCCGAACTCGTCCGGCGACAGGTGGCCGCCGTCGACCTGGGCCTGGGTGAGCTTGGTCACGATGTCGTCGCGTGGGCACCGGCGGCGTTCCTCGGCCATGGCCATGCTGTACCCGATGAGCTCGGCCGCGGCGGCGGCCGGGTCGCCGACGTACTCCGGGTCGTCGTAGCCCACCATCTCGTTCGACCAGTCGAAGACCTTGCGCCGGTCTTCCTGCGGCACGCCGAGCAGCTCGGCGATCGCCTGCAGCGGGAGTTCGGCGGCCACGTCGGTGACGAAGTCGCCGGTTGCCTTGGCCAGCGCGGCCGCCGCGATCCGCTCGGCCCGGTCGGCCAGCGCCGCGCGCAGGTTGCCGATGGCCCGCGGGGTGAACCCGCGCGAGACGATCCCGCGCAGCTTGGTGTGCTGCGGCGGGTCGATGTTGAGCATCACGAACCGCTGCAGCTCGATCTGGTCGCGGGTGGCCCCGTCCTGATGGCGGATAATCGCGGTGTTTTCCCAGGTCGAATACGTGTCGTGGTCGCGGGACACCGTCACCACGTCGGCGTGCCTGGTGACCACCCAGTACCCCTGGTCGTCGAAGCCCCCAGTGCCCGGCGGCTGCGGGTTCCACCAGACCGGCGCGGTGCGCCGCAGCTCGGCCAGCTCCTGGTTCGGAACGCGCTGCGCGTACAGGTCGGGATCGGTGAAGTCGAACCCGGGCGGGATGTTCGGCTGGGTCACGGCTGCCTCCACCCTCGGCTGACGCAGTCTTCCGGTAGCATAACTGCAACGTGTTCTAGTTTTGAAGCCGGAAGACTGCGAAGGAGCAGCGGTGAGCACTCCGGTGATCGTGGAGGCGGTCCGGACCCCGATCGGCAAGCGCGGCGGCGTGCTGGCCGGCCTGCACGCCGCGGAGATCCTCGGTGCCGCCCAGCGGGCCCTGCTGGACCGGGCGGGCCTCGACCCGGCCGCCGTGGAGCAGGTCATCGGCGGCTGCGTGACCCAGGCGGGCGAGCAGTCGGGCAACGTCACCCGGACGGCCTGGCTGCACGCGGGCCTGCCGCACGCGACCGGCGCCCAGACCCTCGACGCGCAGTGCGGCTCGGCTCAGCAGGCCGTGCACCTGGTGGCCGGGCTGATCGCGGCCGGCGCGATCGAGGCGGGCCTGGCCTGCGGGGTGGAGGCCATGAGCCGGGTGCCGCTCGGGGCGAACGCCGGGACCGGGGCCGGCACGCCCCGTCCCGCCGCCTGGGACATCGACCTGCCGAACCAGTACCTGGCCGCGGAGCGGATCGCGCAGCGGCGCGGCCTGTCCCGCGACGATCTCGACGCCTTCGGCCTGCGCTCGCAGACGCTGGCCCAGGCCGCCTGGGCCCAGGGCCGGTTCGACCGCGAGACCGTGCCGGTCAAGGCGCCGGTCCTGGACGCCGAACGGCGGCCCACGGGCGAGACCCGGACGGTGGAGCGTGACCAGGGCCTGCGCGAGACCAGCCGGGAGGCGCTGGCCCGGCTGCGCCCGGTGCTCGACGGCGGATTGCATACCGCGGGCACGTCGTCGCAGATCTCCGACGGCGCGGCGGCCGTGCTGCTCCTCGACGCGGACCGGGCCCGGGCGCTGGGCCTGCGGTCGCGGGCCCGGATCGTGGCCCAGTGCCTGATCGGCGCCGAGCCCTACTACCACCTCGACGGACCCGTCCAGGCTACCGAGCGGGTGCTCTCGCGCAGCGGCATGACGGTCGGCGACATCGACCTGTTCGAGGTCAACGAGGCGTTCACGTCGGTCGCGCTGTCCTGGATGCGCGTCCGCCAGCCGGACCCGGAGCGGGTCAACGTCAACGGCGGCGCGATCGCGCTCGGCCACCCCGTGGGCAGCACCGGCGCCCGGCTGATCACCACCGCCCTGCACGAACTCGAGCGGCGCGACGCGACGACCGCGCTGATCACCATGTGCGCCGGCGGCGCGATGTCCACCGCCACGATCCTCGAGCGCCGCTAGGCACCCTCACGGCGGCCCCGTGACGGAGCCCGTCACGGAGCCGGCTCTCGGCACGGCCCGGGCTGGCCTCCCTAGAGCGGACTGGCGCGGCGAAGCGCCCCCCTCCAGACCCAACCTGACCGTTAACCGTTTTCAGCCCACCTCCCCTTTGGTTTCCGGACGGTCCGAAATCCGGTATTTCATGATCGTGGTGGATTCGTGGCGAATAGCGCAACCAATCAACCACGATCATGGCCGACGGCCGGGCAGGCTCCGGCCGGGCAGGCTCCGCCCGGACCAGGGCGCGGTCAGCGGTCGCGCAGGACGGCGTTGAGGACGCTGGCCGTGGCCGAGGCGGGCGCGGCCTCCAGGCACAGGCGGTCCATCACGGCCATGTAGTGGTCGACGGTCTCGCGCTTGTCCAGGTACAACGCGCTGGTGAGCTGCTCGAGGTAGACCACGTCGGGCAGGTCCTTCTCGGCGAAGCGCAGGATGCTGAACGCTCCCCCGGCCGCGGCGTGCGCCCCGGCCCGGAACGGGATGACCTGGATGGTGACGTTCGGGCGCTCGGCGGTTTCCAGCAGGTGCTGGAGCTGGCGGCGCATGACGCCCGGCCGGCCGGCCGGGCGGCGCAGCACGGCCTCGTCCAGCACGGCCCACAGGTGCGCGGGCTGGGGGCCGCTGAGCAGCGCCTGGCGGGCCATCCGGAGCCGGACGCGCCGGTCGATCTCGTCGGCCGGGGCGCCGTGGTGGCCGAGCAGCGTGACCGCGCGGGCGTAGTCCTCGGTCTGCAGCAGGCCGGGCACGAACTGGATCTCGTAGGCCCGGACGCTCGTGGCGGCCTCCTCAAGGCCGATGTAGGCCTCGAACCACGAGGGCAGCACGTCCGAGTAGTCGTGCCACCAGCCCCGGGCGTTGGCGCTGCGGGCCAGGTCGCGCAGCGCGTCCCGCTGCTGCTCGTCGGTCACCCCGTAGAAGGTCAGCAGGTCCGCGACGTCCCGGTCCTTGAAGCCGACCCGGCCGGTCTCGAGCCGGCTCACCTTCGACCCGGAGGCCCGGATCACGTCCCCGGCCTCTTCCAGGGTGATCCGCCGCGCCTCACGCAGCCGGCGCAGCTGGGCACCCAGCAGGATGCGCAGGGCGGTCGGCCCGCCGCCGGGCGCCGCGTTCATGCCACGGGCACGGTCACGGTCCGCGCCTACATCAGGACTGCTCTCGGGGTGAGCCATGATCACGCGCGCCCTTCACCGGCCGGCAGACCCACGCAGTCTCCCACGCCGCGACGATTTCTGCCAGGATTGCGGCGTTTACCCAGCATCATGGATTATCCGGACAACGGCACCGGAAACCAGGCGCCGGGATCCCCCGGCCGGGCGGTGAAGTCGTACCGCAAGCCGTCCGGACCCAGCGCGACCAGCGATAGCGACGTCGTGCCCCAGATCCGCCCGCCGCCGAGGTCGCGGCGCACGATCAGCGCCCGCTCGTCGGACGGGTCGAGGCCGTCGCCGTCGGCCAGCGGCAGCCACGCGCCCCAGGCCTCGGCCACCGGGCGGCCGGGCCGCGGGTCGGGCCGCGGCGCGGCGCGCAGCCGCGGCCGGAAGTGAGCGAGGCGAGCGGCCTCATGCTCGCGCGCGACCCGTTCCCAGCCGGCCGGCGCGGCCGGGGATCCGGCCTCCGGGGCGGCGGGCCGCAGGTCACGATCCAGGCCGCTGTTCACCACGATGTGCAGTCCGGCCGTGAGCTCCTGCTCGGTGAGCCGGTCGCCGTCCCAGCTCCACAGCGTGGCCGTCTGCGGCTCCACGCTGAGCAGGTGGAACGGGTCGAAGTCGGCCAGGCCGGCGCGGCGCAGCTTCCCCTCGGCGGCGGTCAGCAGGGGCAGGATCCCGCGGGATTGCCGGGACCCGGCGGGCGCCATCCGGCCCCGGCCGTTGAGGACGCAGGCCACCCGTCGTGCCCCGGGGTCCAGCGCCAGCCACGTCCCGCCCGCCCGCAGGTCCAGGCCCCCGATCAGCCCCGGGTAGGCCGGCCAGTGCCGGGCCGGCGGCTCCCAGGCCCGGTCCACCAGCTCGTCGCGGACTCCGGCCAGCAGCGCGGGCGCCCCCGGCTCGATGCTGAGGATCGCCGTGCACATGCCCTTATTGGAACAGAACTCGGGCGGCCCACGCGCCTGGACCCCCGACCACCCGGCCTGCGACGATGGGGTGCCGCGCGCGAGCGCCGCGGCGCCGGGCCTGGAGACGGAGAGGCGGGGCGGATGTCGCTGGAGGTCAAGCGGTTGCAGCTGGCGCGCCTGCGCGGCCCCGACGGCCTGGAGTGGCCGGTGCACGGCTTCGTGGTCACCCATCCCGGTGGCGCGGTGCTGGTGGACACGGGTGTGGGCGGGCCCGACGAGATGCTCAGCGACTGGCGCGTGGTCAACCGCTCGGTCGCGGACGCGCTGGCCGAGCTGGACATGACCCCCGGCGACATCGGGCTGGTCATCAACACCCACCTGCACTTCGACCACTGCGGCCAGAACGCGGTGTTTCGCCACGCGCCATTCTACGTGCAGCGCGCAGAGGTGAGCCGGGCCCAGCGCGAGGCCCGCGAGCTGTACGACTGGTTCGGGTTCGCCGGCGCGCGGTTCGAGCTGCTGGACGGCGACGCCGAGGTGCTGCCCGGCCTGACGGTGATCACCACGCCGGGGCACACCGTCGGGCACCAGTGCGTGGTCGTCCGCGGCGCCGGCGGCGAATCCGAGGTGCTGATCGGGGACGCGGCCTACACCCCGCGCCGGTACCAGAACCCGGACGACGGCGACCTGCTGCCGGGCCAGGCCGCCGACCCGGCGGCCTGGCGTGACTCGCTGGGCCGGATCCGGTCCACGGGCGCGGCGAAGGTGCACTTCTGCCACCACGCCGACGTCGTGCACGCCTGACGCCGGGCCGCGCGGCCGGCGTTAGCCGCCGGCCGGAGCGGGCCGGGCGCGCCGGGCAGCCCGGCCCGGCGGGACGCGGGCGAAGAACAGGGCGAGGGCCACGCCGACGATCATGGGAGTCCACCAGGTCCACGGCCCCCGCCAGGTGGCCTGGGAGACGAACGTGAGCGTCCCCGCGACCGCGCTGGTCGCGAGGAGATGCCACCAGCTTCGTGACGCGGCGATGAGGGCCACGGCCAGCGCGGGCCACAGGTAGTAGGCGACCATTACCGGCTCGAACGCCGAGCGCAGGGCCAGGGTCACGGCGACCCACCAGGTCACCTCCTGGAGGATCTGCGGGTCCCACGGGCCGGCGCGGCGCGCCCGCGCCCAGCGGCGCCCGGCGGCCAGGGCGCACCCGCAGGCCACGAGGACGGTGAGGGCCCGGGCCGGCCCGGCCGCGACCGCCCCGCTGCTCAGGTGCGGGGCCATCGAGGTCCACGGCGTCGGGTGGTCGATGCGCGGCCAGTTGGGCTGCCTGGTCACCGCGCGCACGGTGGCCGTCCAGTTCGCGGCGGCCGCGGCGGCCAGCAGCACGGCCCCCGGGGCCGCGGCGCGGGCCAGGTAGCCGGCCACCCGCCGGCGCTCGAGGACCATGAGCACGACCGGCAGCGCGAGCAGCACCAGCGGCTGCACGGCGACCGCCGCCCCGGTCAGCCAGGCCGATCGCCGGGGCCGGCCGTCGGACAGCGCGACGACGGCGAACAGCAGCAGCCCGACCGCCACCGCGTCCTCGGGATGCCCCCAGAGCACCGCGACGTTCCAGAGGGTCACCGCGCCCGCGCCTGCCAGCAGGGCGCGCTTGAGCAAGCCCACGCCGAGGCGCTCGGCGATCGCGTCGGCCGCGAACAGGACCACCGCCGATATCGCGATCTGGTACGGCCCGGCGACCAGCCACGCGTCCGGATGGGGATAATGCGGGCCCGGGACCTGCAGCGAGATCCCGGCCAGGTCGATGACCGCCGCGACCGGGACCAGGATCACGGCCGCGCCCGGCAGGCTGACCAGGCCGGTGGGCTGGGTGTACAGGCCGCCGAGGTCCAGGTGCACGAGCCGCTCGGCCGCGACCAGCGTCCCCCAGAGGTCGTCCGGCAGCGACCAGGTGGTCTTGCCGACGATGGCCGGTCCCCACCACGTCGTCGCGCCCATCCCGATCAGGACCAGCCCGATCGTGGCCAGCACCGGGAAGAACCTGCGGGCCGGCCACGGCCGGGGCCGGCCCTCCGGCGGGCCGGCCGGATCGGCGGCGCCGGCCTCGGCTTGCGCGCTCGGGCGGCCCTCCGGCGCGGGCGGCCGTTGCGCCGGTGGCGAGGATGTCACCGTCGGGCCCTCCTCCGTCGTCGCGCAGCCCCAGTCAACACTATGGACGCGACCAGCAGAAAGATCACTTCCGGCCCCGTTTCGGGATCCATGGCCGGATTTCCGCCCTCCGGCGTCTGTGACAGGCTGGCCCATGACCACCTCGATCTGCGATCTCGAAGAGGCGGCCGCCCGCGGCTGGCGGGCGCCCGAGGAACTACCGCTCGGCCGCTGGCGGCTGCGCGCGGCCGAGGGCTTCACCGGCCGGGCGAACAGCGCGCTCGCGATCGGAGATCCGGGGATGCCGCTGGCCGCCGCGATCGACGAGGTCGGCCGGTGGTACCGGGCCCGCGGCTTGCCCGCGATGGTCGCCGTGCCCTTTCCCGTGGCCGGACCGGAGGACAGCCCGGTCGACCGGTTCCTCGGCCAGGAACTCGGCTGGGCGGTGCGCTCCAGCGCGGTCATCGTGATGACCGCGGAGACCGGCCAGGTAGCCGGCCAGGCCGCGGACCCGGCGGTGCGCGTCGACCTGGAACCGGAGCCCGACCCGGCCTGGCTGGCGCTGTACCGCTTCCGCGGCGAGAAGCCGCCGCCGATCTCGCGCCGGCTGCTCATGTCCGCCCCCTGGCAGGCGTTCGCCTCGGTCCGCGCGGGCGGCGCCACGATCGCGATCGGCCGGGTGGCGGCGGCCGGGGACTGGGCGGGCCTGACCGCCGTCGAGGTGGATCCGGGGCAGCGCCGCCGCGGGCTCGGGCGCGCCGTCACCGGCGCCCTGGCCGCCGCCGCCGCGGCGCGCGGCGTCGCCGGCCTCTACCTGCAGGTCGAGCAGACCAACGCCGCGGCCCGCCGTCTGTACCGGCAGACGGGCTTCGCCGACCACCACGTCTACCACTACCGCGTCGCCTCGCCCCCGAGCGGGACCGGCGCGGCTAAGCCGGGCCGGGCTCGGTGAGCGAGACGGCGAGCGCCGCCGCCGCCGCTGGCAGCACCGCCCAGCTCAGCGCGCCCGGCGGCGGATGCTCCGTGACCAGCGGCTTCGACGTTCCGATACCGACGCGCAGCAACTGCTCGGCGGTCACCACGGCCAGCATCAGCGGGACCAGCCCGCGGTAGCGCCACAGCACGGCCCAGATCACCCCGGCCTCGAGCAACTGGGCGCCGCCCCACTGCGCCAGCAGCGCGATGATGTTGTCGCCGCCCCGCACCCGGGTGTCCATCGACGCGATCGACTGGGCACCGCTGTCGCGAGCCAGGATGTGGATGAGGCTGCGGGCCGTCCCGACGAGGTTCAGCGCCGCTAGCATCCCCGCCGTCCATCCCGGGCCCCGGAACGTCGCCACGTCGCCCGGCAGCAGCCGGGACAGCCGGGGCGGCCCGGCCCGCAGCACGGCGTGCCATAGCGCGCGGCCCGGGCCGGTCCCGGCCCGCCGCGCGCATGCGTCGGCAGAACTCACTGATTCCCCCCGTACCCGGCCGGCCCCGGCCCTTCGCGAACTCGATCGCATGCCGGGCCTGCCCGGCTGCCTATTCCGTATCCAGCTCGCCCCCGTGCTAATCCGGTCCCGCGCCAATCCGGTCAGGCGTAGCTGTGGGCCTGATCCGGGTAACGCCCGGCGGCGACGTCGGCGGCGTACCGGCGGGCCGCGTCGAGCAGCCCGGCGTCGGTGTCGGCGTAGCGCTTCACGAACCGCGGGAGCCGGCCCGTGGTCAGCCCGGCCATATCCGTCCAGACCAGGATCTGCGCGTCGCAGCCCGGGCCCGCGCCGATGCCGACCGTGGGTATCCGCAGCGCGTCGGAGACCCGCCGCCCGAGCTCGGCCGGCACCGACTCCAGGACGATCGCGAACGCGCCCGCGGCCTGCAGCGCCAGCGCGTCCGCGAGCAGGTCGCCCCCGGCGTCGCCGCGCCCCTGGACGCGCCGGACGCCGCCGAGCACGTTGACGCTCTGCGGGGTCAGCCCCAGGTGCCCCATGACCGGGATCCCCGCCCCGGCGATGGTCTCGACCTGCGGCCGGACGCGCCGACCGCCCTCGAGCTTGACCGCCTGCGCGCCGCCCTCCTTCAGGTGCCGGACCGCGCTGGCCAGCGCCGCGGCCGGGCCGGACTGGTAGCTGCCGAACGGCAGGTCGGCGACCACCAGCGCCGTTCGCGTCCCGCGCACCACGGCCCGGACCATCGGCACCAGCTCGTCCATGGTCACCGGCACCGTGTCCGGATAGCCCAGCACGACCTGCCCGCTGGTGTCGCCGACGAGCAGCGCGCGGACCCCGGCCCGCTCGAAGATCCCGGCCGTGAGCGTGTCGTAGCTGGTGAGCATCGACCACCGCTCACCGCGGTCGGTGGCCGCCTGCAGGTCCCGGATCGTGATCCGCCGGTCAGCAGGCCAGGCCGTCCCCTCCGACATGGCTTCGTTCCTCTCTGGTCGCCACCACCTCCGGGTTGGCGCCACACCCGATCCTGCCCCGGGGACCGGGCCGCCGGGAAGCGCCGGCCCGGATAATCACCCCGAAGCGCCCGGGCCCGGCTGCTACCATCTGGGCGAGTTAGAGCGAGATTGCCCGAGATGAGAGAGCATGCGTCCGCGTAGCGCGAGCGTTCTCGCGGCCCTGGTGGCGCTGATCGGGGTCACCCTGCTGAGCGGCTGCGACGGCGGCACGAGCCCGAAAGCGCCCGTCCCGGCCGGGCTGGCCAGCCTGCCGCCGAACCAGATCGTGGCCAAGGCCCTCGCCGCGGCCCGGGCCGCGGGCTCGCTGCACTCCGCCTCGACGGCCAAGACCGGTCTTGGGTCCGCGGTGTACAGCGACGATTCGTCGGCGCGGGCCGGCCGCCAGGTCATCACCGAGCCCGGTGACGGCGGGCACGCGACGATTCTCGTGCTGGCCGGCGTCGGTTACATCCGCGGCAACGCGGTCGCCCTGGCCGGGTTCTTCGGCCTGCCGGACGCCACGGCCGTGCAACTGGCCGGCCGGTGGCTCTCCGTCCGACCGGGCCAGACCGGCTATCAGCAGATCGTCCAGGGCGTGACCACGGGCTCGCTGCTCGGTGCGTCCGCGCCGACGGGCCGGCTGACCGTGACCCCGCCCACCCGGGTCGACGGCTACCCGGTCGTCGGCGTGCGCGGGCAGGTGGCGGCCAGCGCGGGCCTGCCCCCGGGCTCGGCCGACATCCTCTACGTCGCGGCCACCGGACGGCCGCTCCCGGTCAGCGTCCAGGAGGGGACCGGGAGCAACGAGGTCACCGTGGTGTTCAGCCACTGGGGAGAGAACGTGCGGGTGAGCGCGCCGCGTCACGTGACCCCGCTCCCCACCGGAGCCGGGCCGTTGCCGGTCTGATCCCGGCCGGCGGCGCGCCGCGACCGGCCGCTACGGTCAGGTCATGGACCCCGCGAGCTACCTCGACCACCTCCGCAGTGAACTCAGCGCCTTCGAGGCGTGCCTGGCCGGGGACCTGTCGGCCCCGGTCCGGCCGTGCGGCGACTGGACGCTGTACGACCTGGCCGACCATCTCGGCCACGGGAACGTGTGGGCGGCCACCGCGGTGACCGAGCAGCACGGCGACTACGCGCGCCCCGCCGCGCCACGCGAGCGCGACGCGCTCCGCGAGTGGTTCGCCGGCACCGCGGACACCCTGCTGGCCGCGCTGGCCACCGATCCGTCCGCCCCGGCGTGGACGATCGCCCCGCCGCCGACGGTCGGCTTCTGGCAGCGCCGCCGGTGCCACGAGGCGCTGATCCACCGCTGGGATGCCGAGCACGCGCTCGGGATCGGCCGGCCGCTCGACCCGGCGCTGGCCGCCGACGGGATCGCCGAGGTCATCGACACCATGACCCCGCGCCAGATCCGGCTCGGCCGCACCGCCGAGCCCACCCGCGCCGTCCGCTTCACCGCCGCCGACGCCGCGTCATCCTGGGTTCTCGGCCCCGGCGAGCCGGTGGCCACGGCTCGCGCGACCGCCCCCGACCTGCTGCTCCTGCTGTGGCACCGGCTGCCCGCCGACGACCCGGCGATCACCTGGGACGGCGACCGGGACGCGGCCGGGGCCACCCTGAGCCAGCCCGTGGTCCCCTAGCTCGGATCGGGTCAATTCGGCGGGACTAGCTTCATTAGCTGGGACGTTTTTCCGCAAATAATACTGAAAAAGGTCCCAGCTAACGCGAGACGGGTTTCCGGCGTGTCCGGAATGCGGGATAGATGGCGTCCGGAACTGCCAGCGCAGCTGCTGGAGGGGCTGACCAGGCGCGATCTGGACGGCGGGGCCGCGGAGCGACGAAAATCTTGCCAGCCTGGGCGAACCCGTCGCCGCGAGAACGCAATAGAGAAGCGATGGACGACGATGAGCTGATCGCCGCGGTAGCGGGCGGTGACGACGCTGCGATGCGAGAGCTGTTCTCGCGGCATGCGCCGTGGCTGGCGGCCCGGCTGCGCGGCGTCCTGCCCGCGGCCGAGGTCGAAGACGTGCTGCAGGAGACGTTCCTGGCGATGTGGCGCGGCGCCGGCGGCTACCGGCCCCGGGCGTCAGGCTCCGTGGGGGGCTGGGTCTGGGGGATCGCTCGCCGGCAGGCCGCGCTGTTCCTGCGCCGCCGCGGGCCGGCCGAGCTGCTGCTGCCCGCGGTCGAGGCGGACGGGCGGCCCGCGGCGGACCCGGCGCAGACCGCCGTGTGGCGGGCGGAGCTGGCCGAGGCGGTCAGCGCGGTGGGGCCCGAGGGCAGCCCGACCCGGGAGACCTGGCGGCTGATGTACGTCGAGGACCGCACGGTGGCCGAGGTGGCGGAGTTGATGGGCGTGCCCGAGGGCACGGTGAAGAGCCGCGCGCACCGGGCCATGAAGCAGCTGCGCGCGGCGCTGCGGCACGACGTGCCGGCACGAGATGGAGGCGGGCGATGACCGGCGGACATGAGATGGCCGGCGACCACGAGACCCGGGCGGGCCGCGGCCCCGGGCCCGGCGACGTCGATCTTGACCGGGTCTGGCTCGGCGTGGCGGCGCAGATGTGGCGCCGTCATCCCGGCCGGGTTGAGCAGGCCGCCGGGCGGTTGCTGCGCTCACCCGGGCTGGCGCGGGCGCTGGTGACCACGCCGTCGCTGCTCACGGGGTGGCTGATGGCCACCGCCGTGGTGCTGATCGCCGGGCTGTTCGCCACGCTGGGGACCGGGACGCCGTACGTGCCGCTGCTGGCTCCGGCGGTCGCGGGCGCCGGCATCGCGTACGCCTACGGCCCGGGTATCGACCCGGCCTGGGAGCTGTCGCGGAGCATGGCGGTCAGCGACCGGATGGTGCTGCTGGCGCGGGCGCTGGCGGTGTTCGCGGTGAACGCGGCCCTGGGGCTGGCCGCATCGGCCGCTGCGGGGTCGGCAGCGGCGCTGACCTTCGGCTGGCTGATCCCGATGACCGCGGTCAGCGCGCTGGCGCTGGCCGCGGCGACGCTTGCGCGGTCGGCGAACGTCGGCGTGATCGTGGGCCTGGCCGGCTGGGTGATCGTCGTGCTGGCCGGGCAGTCCGCCAGCGGACGGGTCACCGCCGTGATCACCGACACCGCGCTTGTCCTTCCCTACCTGGCGTTCGCGGCCGTCTGCGCCGCGATCGCCTGGGCGGCTACCCGCATCCCGAGAGGAACGTCATGAACGTTGAGATCAGCGATCTGACCCGGCGGTTCGGCCGGTTCAATGCCGTGGCCGGGGTGAGCCTGGAGGCCGGCGCGGGGGTGTTCGGGCTGCTCGGCCCCAACGGGGCGGGCAAGACCACGCTGTTGCGGATGATGGCGACCGTGATCCCGCCCAGCTCCGGCCAGCTGCGGCTGCTCGGCCGCGACCCGGGCAGCTACGGCCCGCGGCGGGAGATCCGGCGCAGGCTCGGGTACCTGCCGCAAAACCTCGGCTACTACCCCGGCTTCACGGTGGCGGAGTTCGTCGAGTACTTCGCGCTGCTGAAGGACATGCCGCCGCGGCAGGTACCGCGGTCCGTGGCGGCCGCCATCGAGCAGGTGGGCCTGGGCGACCGGGCCCGGTCGC
>Ga0102924_1000776_pt1 | contig 38258 bp, 37 predicted proteins | sample PaiPotPPM11metaG_FD_80116 | JGI IMG/M metagenome (GOLD analysis project Ga0102924, IMG submission 80116) | Iron sulfur acid spring bacterial and archeal communities from Banff, Canada, to study Microbial Dark Matter (Phase II) - Paint Pots PPM... ...
ATGTTCGCCCGCGTGATGACTCATAGGTCCTCCTTGAACTCCGGAAGTCCGCCGATGGCCGCACCCTACCGGCTGAGACTCACAAAATCAACTCATTCCGGTGTCAGTAACCGGGCGTAAAGACTCCGAATTCGCCCGCCCAGCGCGGCGCCACTCCGGGTCCATTCCCTGGATATGATCAGTCGTTTTCCGCCGCCTGTTGAGCCAGCGGTGTGAACCTGAAGGGGAGCGCGCGGTCGGAGGTCCAGGGGGCGGCTGGCGCCATGGTCAGGGTGGCGAGGGCTCGGATCACCTGGTCGTAGTTGACCCGCCAGCCGGCGTAGTCACGCCAGGCTTGCTCGCGATCCTTCTTGAGCCGGACCTTTTCCCTTTTCAGCTCGTCCCAGAGCCGGTCGAACTCCTCACGGCGGACCGAAATCGGTGCGTCCGGTCGCGGATCCGGGTCATAGGCGATGCGAAAGAAGTCGGCAATCCGGCGCAGCGCCACGAAACCGGCCCGAATGCAGAGCTGCGCTTCGGGCGAGGCTGGCGAGTCGAGGCAGGCCAGGTCGATGGCGGCGGTATCGAGGACACAGCCGGCGGCCGTGACCCAGGACCGATTAGGGTGGGGCGAGCGGAAGAAAACCAGGGCGGCGATCGAGGTATGGCTCTCCTCAACGTCGGCGAACCATTCCTGCCAGCGGGTCCAGACGCGGTCCAGCCGGTCGAGGCCAAGGATGTAGTGATGCTGAAGCAACATCACCTTGGGAGAAGGCGGCGTACCCGCAAGCGGCTCGAGCTGCCCGACAACTACCTCGCGGCGTGAGTAGGCGGCATAGATGGTCGGCAGATAGCTGATCAAGAGCGCCACCAGGCCGAGGCCGAGTGCCGCCTCAACGAAGCTGAGGAGTATGGCGGGGAAGAGGTGCGGGCGATCGAAGCCGACCGTCGACACCGAGGCGCCACTGGTGGCAATCGCTTCGGTCAGCGGCCGAACGCCGAGGGCCCAGAACATGGCGGTAAAGCCGATTCCAACCAGCGTCAGCCAGACGACGGGTAGCGTCACCAGGACGATCGGGGTGTACATCGCCATCACCCGATCTCTCACGTCGTACGGCCGCGAGGGCCGCGTCACCTGGTTGAAGACCCACCGAATGGAGGTGAACACGATCCGGCTGATCGCAACCGGCGCCCCGCGCGGAAGCACGAAGGTTTTGACCGCGGAGAGCACGGTGGCGACGACAATCGCTGCTCCGACCAGGAAAATGGCCGCGTTCAGCGCGAACACGGCCATCACCTTAATCGAACCGGCTTAGTTTTCCTGCTTTCCGCCCTCCCCCACTGTCAGCGTCAGCTCCTGCACCTCGCCGCCTCGAACGATTTTGACCCTTGTCGCCCCGCCCACTTTCAGCGTACGGACCTTCCGGTAGAGGTCCTCGAGCGTCGCGGTGCCTGCCCCGTCGAGGGCCACCAGCGTATCGCCTTGCATGATGCCGGCCTGCTCGGCCCCACTCTTAGGGTCAACCGAGATGACGAGCAGCCCGCTCTCCTGTGCGACCTTTGACCGAACCGACTCCGGCAGTTGCACCTGCTGGGTGCCGATGCCGAGGTAGGCCCGCTTGATGCGACCGTCCGCACGCAGGCTCTCGACGACCCGCTCCGCCACGTCCATGGCGATGGCGCGCCCGTCACCGCGGCCGAAGACCCAGCTGTTCATACCGATCGCGCGGCCCTCGACATCGACCAGCGGTCCGCCGGAGAAGCCGGGATAGAGCGGGGCGTTGGTCTGGATCAGGTGTTCGATCTCGCTGCCGCGCCAGCCGCGCCACGAGGACGAGACAGCGCTGATGGTGCCGAAGGTTGCCTTCAGCCCGCCCGGGCGCCCGATAGCGAGGACAATCTGCCCCGGCTTGAGATCAGCGACTTTCGCTCGCGGCATCGCGGGGGCGTTCAGGCCCTCGACCTTGAGCAGCGCCAGGTCAGTAGCCGGATCGCGGCCGGCAAGCGTCGCGTTGAGGGTCCGCTCGCCGACGCCGACCTGGATTTCCTCATCCTGCTCCACCACGTGGTTCGCGGTGAGGACGAGGTCCTTGTCCCAGGCGATGCCAGTGCCGGCCCTACCGTGCCGGGCGTCAACCCGGACGACGCTGCCGCTGGCCTTCTCGACGAGGCCGGCGATGTCGTTTGACAGCTCTGATAGAGAACTCATGGTGCTTGTTGCTCCTTTGAGAGGCTTGTTTCGAATCACGTCCACGGTAGAGCCGAAGGGCGACCTGCGACTTCAGCCGAATGGCGGGGTCGGGACCCGGATCTTCGGCTAGGTACCCAGCCGCTCGAGCAGGTATTTGATGCCGATCGGGTAGCGGTACTCGATGGCGTCGTGGGTGGCCTCGAAGAGCTCGAAGAAGACATCCGTTATGCCGACGGCGGCCAGCGCCCGGCGAAAAGCCTCGGCCCCGAGGTCGAGATAGAACTGATCCCGGCGGCCGGCGTCGATGTAGATCGCCTTCATTCCGCGCAGGGCCTCCGCGTGTTGCGGAACCATCCGGACCGGGTCCCAGCGCAACCATCTCTCCCAGACCTGCGGGATCAGCATCCCCGTGGCGGGATCGTAGGGTAGCCGCACCGTGCCGTCCTCATCCGCGGAGTAGCAGGCAGCCATGCACCAGTCGTTGAGCAGCTCCGAGTCGCCCTCACGCGAAAAGGCCGGCCGGCTGCGAAAGTCTTTCCAGAACTCATCGAATGATCCGTGGTAGTGATCGCGGAGCGCACGCACCGACTTCGGAAAGGCGTTCTGGTAGCAGATTTCGAAGAGCGCATCCCCGGCGTGAGTGGCAAAGCCGCCGAAGAGATCCGGGCGCAGCATGGGCGTCACCATGCCGCCGTAGCCGCCGCTGGACTTTCCCGCAATCCCGCGGTGAGCAGCCTCCGGCACGGTGCGATAGAGGCCGTCGACATAGGGGACGACCTCATCGCAGAGGTAGGTGTGATAGCGGCCAGTACCGGGTGAGTCGAGGAACTGGCTTCCACCGATCGATGTCCAACAATCGACATATATAAGGATGCAGGGAGGCATTTCGCCGGATGCCATCTGAGCATCCGCCAGCTCGGGAAAGTTACGCCGAAGGGCGCTGCGGTTCCACCACATGTCCAGCTGGCCGGTCAGTCCCTGGATTACGTAGATGCTCGGGTATCGCCGGCTGCTCTCTGCCTCATATCCTGGCGGCAGATAGACGCGGAGCGGCCGCAGATGCGGATCACCCAGCCGGTTGCCCTTCAGCGCCTGGCTTTCAAAGTGGTGCTCGTCGAAACGGCCCGCCGGCGGACGTGCCCAGGGCGGCGAGACCGTCACCGGGGGTTTATCGGCCCTCGCTCGCCTGCGGCGCGAGGCCGATGTGGCAGCTCGCTTCGCCGCGCTTCTCCAGGTACTGCTGGTGGTAATCCTCGGCCCGGTAGAAGCTGGACGCCGGAGTTATCTCGGTGACGATCTTCTTGCGCGTCTGCTGCTGGCGTGCGGCGCGCGACGCGGCTGCCGCCGCCTGTTGCTCGGCATCGATGGGGAAAATCGCCGACCGATATTGCGAGCCTATATCCCAACCTTGCCGGTTCACGGTCGTGGGATCGTGGTTCTCCCAGAACACGTTCAGCAGCTCGTCATAGGAGACGCGGGCCGGGTCGAACTCGACCTGGACAGCCTCGGCATGGCCGGTGCGTCCGGTGCATACCTGTTTGTAAGTCGGGTCCACCACCGTTCCGCCGGTATATCCAACCGTGGTCCCGGTAACGCCGGGAACCTGGCGAAAGGCGGCCTCTACTCCCCAAAAACATCCGGCGGCGAAAGTTGCACTGCTCATGCCGTTAACAACTCTACCGACTCTCGGGATGTTCCATCGAGTGAGATTGAGTCGGGGCGGAGTGACGGTCGTAGCGCCGTGCCGCGGTAACCCGATAGGTCGTGGCCGGCGCGTAGGCCGTTGCGCAGCGCCGGCTCAATCTCTGCTGTTGGAGGCGCGTGAATCGAGTTCTTAGAACACGTTCATGGTATGCAAATACATGACACTTCCGGTATCATGTGTGTGATGAAAGGGGAACACCCATCGTTTACGCGCCGGCGCCCACCTGTGCCTAGGCGCACGCGCTCCCGGTCGACCATATATCGGCACATACGCATGAACCGGCGCCTGCACCGGCGCTCGAAGACCCGGCGGATCATGCTGCTCGGGCTGCTGGTGGCCTTCGGCCTGCCAGTGATGGCCGTCCCCGCACTGGCCGCCGGCACTGTGGGCAGCCTGCCCGCCGTCAGCGGCCTATCGGCCAGCGGACTGAACCAGGACACCCTCATCTACGACCGGCACGGGACGCTGCTCGACGACATCGGGCTCAATGGCGACCACCGGATCGTCGTCCCACTCAATTACATCTCCCCCTTCGTCAAGCAGGCGACGGTCGCCATCGAGGACAGGACTTTCTACAGCAACAGCGGTATCGACGTCGGAGGAATTGCTCGGGCCGCGGTGGCCGACTACACCAATCACCACATCAGCCAGGGTGGCAGCACGATCAGCCAGCAACTCGTCAAGCAGGTCTTCATCGGGCCCAACCCGCCACCCACCATCCAGCGAAAGCTGCGCGAGGCCGTGCTCGCGGTCGACCTCAACAGCAGCTACTCGAAGGACCAGATCCTCGAGATGTACCTGAACACGATCTACTACGGCAGCCAGAGTTATGGCATCGAATCATCGGCGCGGACCTTCTTCCATACCAATTCGCATGACCTGACACTTGGCCAGGCAGCCATGCTCGCAGGTTTGCCCCAGGCGCCGACCCAGAACAGCCCCTTGCTAAACGCCCGGCAGGCGAAGCTGCGCCAGCTGGAGGTGCTCAATGCCATGGTGGCGCAGAAGATGATCACCCCGGAGCAGGCGCTGACTGCCGGCAACGAACAGTTGCAGGTCTTCCCGCCGTCGAACCAGGTGCTGGCCCCGCATTTCGTTGACTACGTGCTCCAGGTGCTCGACAAGCAGTTCCACATCCGGCCGAGCGACCGCAAGGGCTACCGCATCTACACCAGCCTGGACCTCAACCTGCAGAACCTCGGCGACCAGGTGGTGCGCGACCAGATCGCCAGGGCTGGTAATTTTTACAACTTTCACGACGCCGCGCTGGTCTCCATGGATCCCAAGACGGGGGAAGTCCTGGCCATGGTCGGCGGCGCCGATTACAATCGGCCGGGCGGCCAGATCAACATGGCAACTTCGCCGACCCGCCAGCCCGGTTCATCCTTCAAGATATTCACCTACACGGCGGCGATCGAGAGCGGCCGGCTGAACATGATCAGCCCGATCCTCGATCAACCGATGAAGTTCCCGCTCGGCGGAGGCACGGACGGTTACAAGCCCTACGAGCCCCAGAACTACGACCAGAAATTTCACGGCTTGGTGCCGCTCAAGATCGCCATGGGTAACTCGCTGAACATCCCGGCGATCAAGACGGAGTTGACGGTCGGCATTCCCGCCGTACTCGACACCGCTCGCCGCATGGGAGTCACGACGCTGACCGCCAAGGACAGTAGCTATGGCATCAGCCTGACGCTCGGCGGCTACGCGGTGCCACCGCTCGACATGGCAACCGGCGCCTCCACCCTGGCGACGCTCGGGGTTCGGCACCAGCCGGCGCCCATCCTTCATATCGTGGATGGACTCGGCAAGGAAGTCTTTAGCTACGACGCCCGGAAGAACGAATTCCGCGCCGTCACACCGCAGGCGTCCTTCATCGTGGATTCGATCATGTCTGACGACCGGAACCGCTGCCTGGAGTTCGGCTGCGGCGGCGACCTGACGCTGCCCGGGCGGCATGTGGCAGCCAAGACCGGGACCACCCAGGACTTCCGCGATAACTGGACGGTTGGCTTCACGCCCAGCCTGGCGACGGCCGTCTGGGTCGGCAACCCCGACTACCAGCCGCTCGCCCACAACTCGACCGGTATCGTGGGCGCGGCACCGATCTGGCATCAATTCATGCTCCAGGCGCTGGCCCAGAAACCGGACGAGTGGTATCCCGTCCCGAGCGGCGTCGACCGGGTCGGCGAGAACTATTTCCTCCCCGGCACGGAGCAGCTCCAGCCCACCCTCGCCGAGCCATGGCCAGCCTGCAGGTTCAGTAGCTTCAATCCGTACACGATCAGCGATGCCGAGCTGACGGTGAACGGGGTTCCCTGCGTGCTCGCCACCGGCCCCTCAGGCAGGACCGGGCGCCGCACGCAGGGCTGAGATTATTCGCTAGACGCCGCGACGGCCGCCGTAGAAGCCAAAGCCGCCGGCGACGAGCGCCAGAATGATCAGGACGATCCCGATCAGGGTGTAACCGAGCACGAGCGCGATGATGCCGAGGACGAGGAGCAATCCGCCTCCGCCGTAAAACATCCAGCCACCTCCTTTCCCAGAGTCCGGTGACGAACTGGCCGGATTATATGCGGAGCGGCGCCCCTCGCTCAAGCGACTGAATACAGAACATGGCCCGGGAGGGAGCCCAACCCGGTCCGGCTGCTCGCCTCGGACCGCCAGGTCCTGCGAGAATTGATCTCGGGGGAAATTTTCACGGCGCTCTCATGCGCCTGTGCTTTCATGGGTCGGGGAGAAGCGATTGTTATTTGGCCGTTTTCGTAAGACCGGCTCGGCCCTGGCCGCCGGCTGCCTGGCCGCCCTGATCACCAACATAACCCCGGCCGCGGCCCCGGCGGTATCCTCCGCCTTACCCGGGCCGCCCCTGGTCGGTTTTTCCTTCAGCCCGTTCTCGGTCCCGCGCCTGCTCAACGAGACTCCAACGGCGGCGCTCCAGACTCTCGTCGACAGGCTGCAGCCCGATCTCGTCCGCCTGCCGATCTACTGGAGCCAGGCGCAGCCCTGGCCCGACGCGTTTGACTTTTCCTCCACCGACGCGCTCCTCGCGATCATCCGCAAGCACAACCGGCACCTGCGCAGGCCGACCCGGGTCGTATTCGCGGTCGGGGCCCGGAATCTTGGCTACCCGGAGGTCTACCTCCCGGGCTGGCTGGCCAGGGCGCAGGGAAACAACCTGAAAAAGATCGTGGCCACGCCGGCATACGCCACCTACCTGCGTACCGTTGTCGACCACTACGCCCAGTTGCCCGAACTCTATGCCTGGCAGGTCGAGAACGAGCCGCTGGACAGCGTTACGACCAACATCGACCACGCCCCGGCGCTGAGCACGACCACGGTGGACAACGAGATCGATGCCGTCCGGGCCGGCGACAGGTCACACCCGATCGTGGTGACGACCTTCAACTCCTCGCATATCAAGCTGGACAAGGAGGGCAGCAGCCCGCTGGCCTGGCTGTACCGGCTGCTACCCGGACCCAAGGCGGTGGGCCATCCGGCCGAGACGCTTCAATTGGGAGACGCACTGGGCCTGGACGTCTATGTCGTCACGCCCTCGACGCCGCTGGCGGAAGACCCTGCCGAGGAGCGGATCGCCTGGAAGAGCGACACCATCATCTACTGGTCGACGCAGGCGCGTCTGGCTAACAAGCAGCTCTGGATAACCGAGATGCAGGGCATTCCCTGGCTCGGCGCCCCCGGTTTCACCTCGCAGGACCTGGTCGACAGCGCCTCCGCCTACCGCGACCGCGGTGCCAGCGTCGTCCTGCTCTGGGGCGTCGAGTCCTGGCTCTTTAACGGTGAATGGATGGATGCGGGGCTGCGGGCGATCAACACGCTCAGAAGTCCCTAGCCGTTCAGGCTGATCGGGTTCGCCTGGGCCGACTCTCCCGGCCGGGTGACGCCCAGGGCGTCGGCGATCGTCGCCAGCAGCGAATAGTGATCGTAGGTCTGGGTCAGCTGCTGACCGTGTAGCTGCGCTGCGGCGATGACGAGGGGCACCCGGTCGCCGCCGCTGTCGGACTCATCCGCGGTGATGAATAGGACGCCGTTGTCCTGCCAGGCCGGCGACGCCAGTATCTGCGGCACGGTAGTCGCCAGCCACTGGTCCGCCACCTGTCGGGAGCAGTCGTGTCCGTCGTGACACAGTCCTGGAGTGATCCAGGAGAGCTGCGGCGTGTTCGAGCCCAGGTCCGCCGCCAGCTGGGTCATGGGCACGATATTGGGTGGGCACTGACCGCCGTAATAGGCAAACGGGTTGTGCTTCAAGGCATACGGATAGGGGCTGTTGAAGCAGTCCCCCGTGAAGCCCTCCATGTAGGCCGCCCAGGAAACGTTGGCATCGGTCAGCTCCTGGCCGAGCCCGGTCGAAGGCAGCCGGTGATAGTTGTCATCGCGAATACCCCAGGTGGATCCAGAGGTCATCGCGAGGTAGTTCGGGAGACTCGGCGTTGTGATCGGGTGGTAATCCGTCGCCACGGCGTATTGAGAAGCCAGCTGAGAAAGGTAGGGCTGCGCCATCGCGCTCTCGTAGGAACTGTTCTCCATCACGATCACGAATACGTGCGAGGGCTGCGGCGCTGGAGTCGGTGAGGGTGGGTCGGCAAGGATGGAGGGCGCCGGGTTGGCACTTTTCTTCGGCGCCGCTGCCTGCTTTGGCGCACAGGAGGTGGTAACCAGAACAGCGACGAGTAGGAGCGCCAGCGTTCTGGGAATTTTCATTGCTGCGGCTCCATGCAGTCGAGTGCCAGGGCCAGCTTGGGGCAGTTCTTGACCGCCCGCTGGGCGTGCGGCAGCAGCTCGTCATCGAACAGGGTCGGATCGATGATCGGGTAGCCCCAGTCATCGAGGCGCACCCGCTCGGGAAAGAGCTCGGCACAGACTCCCGTGCCGTCGCAGGCGATCGGATCGACGCGCAGCCGCTTGCTCAGCGCCAGCCCTCACCCACCGCCACCGGCGGCAGTACCGAGGGCCTCTGGCTGCCGGCACACCGGCCGCGAAGCAGATGCCAGCTGAGGTCATTCTCGAAGGTCTTGAGCGAGCTGAGCAGCAGGCCGACAGCGCCGTTTGGATGATGGCAGGCTCCCCTCTGGCCCGAGAGCTGCCCCGCCCAGCGACGTAGGCGCACGATATCGGCGTCCTGCGGCCGGCCGAGGGCCACACGGGTCATCACATCGGCAATCGCCGGCAGCCCGTTGAAGCATGGTCCGCACTGATGGGCGCTCTCGCGCGCCAGGATATCGAGCATCCGCGCCGTCTCCGCCAGGCCGCAGCTGGAGGTCGGAAGAGCCAGCACCATGCCGCCACCGACGCCGACCGTCCGAGGATCATTCGGCTGGACCCAGGTGCCGAAGAAACCACCCACCAGCAGGGCCTGAACGGCTGCGGTTGCGCCGCCTGCGGCGCCGACGGTCTCGGCGACAACGGCGCTGGCCGGAAGCTCGACCACGCCGGGGCGGTTGACCGCCCCGGCCACCGTCACGAGGACGGAGCCGGGGGCGAGGGGGCTCCCCAGCGACCGAAACCAGGCCTCTCCACGCCGGGCGATCAGCCCGGCCCAGGCGAGCGTCTCGACATTCTGGACCAGGGTCGGACGTCCGAAGGCGCCGCGCTCGAAGGGGCGGGGGTGTGTCCCGGTCGGTAATGCCAGCCCGCGGTTGATGTAATGCACCACCGCCGTCTCCTCGCCTGCCACGTAGCGCGAAGGGATGTCGACGATCGAGATCTTGATCCGCTCTTGGCGCTGCTGGAGGGCGGCGACGAGAACTGCCCTCGGCCTGCCGAAGCCGCGGTTCACGGCCAGGATGACCTGGTCTGCCCCGACCGACTCGGCCGCGATCAGGGCGCCATCCAGCAACAGGTCCGGGTAGTCAGTCATCAACAACCTGTCCTTGCTGCTGAGCGGATCGGCCTCGACCCCGTTCGCTACCAGCACCGCGCCACCCCCGGCTCGCTCCGCAACCGCGCGCCACTTGATCCCGGCGGGAAAGCCGGCTCCGCCGCGACCGCGCAGCCCGCTGCGCTGAATCAGGTCGATGGTCGCGACCGAACCACGGGGTCTCAAGCTGCTCTCGCGCAGACTCAGCGTCTCCGGCTCGATCGGGTCGATCATGAGCGCGACGTGACCAGCAGGCCCTGGACCTGTGAACCGCCCTGCTGTTGCAGGGACTCGAGGATCAAATGTGTCGTGCCGCAGGTCGCAGCCAGCTGCTGGGTGATGGGCACCGACGAGTTACAGATCGTCTGCCCGTTGCGCATGACCTGAACCGTCGCCGTGCTGGCCTGGGAATCAGCGACGCTGACCAGGACACGCAGGGATGAGTCCGGTACGTCTTGCAGATCGAGGCGCAAGCCACCGCCGCTGTCCTGGGTAAGGCTGCCCTGGAGTTGGTCGTGCAGCCCGACGGGCAGGCCGGCGACGGTAGAGCCGCTGGTGGCGCGAACCAGCAGATCGGCCGGTGTGCCCGCCGCCTGCGCCCAGCCCGGCTTGAGCGGGCCATTGATCATCCAGATCAGCAGCGCCAGCGCGGCCAGCGAGGTGGTCGCCAGGCTGACCAGACGAACCGGCTCGGACTGCGGCGTCCCGATCGCGAGCCGCCAGCCGAGCGCGAGCAGGACGGCTGCGACGCAGGCGGCGTTGAGCAGGAGCGCCCACGCCATCTTGGTATCGCTCCCCGTTCCGAGCCCGTGGACAAGCGCGAGCGGCCAGCTGGCGTAGGCAAGCCAGTGAGTCAGGCGCCAGGTCCTATAGCCGAGCCGGCCCCGCAACAGGCTGGTAATGACGAGCGCGATGAAGAGCTCGGCGCCGATGACGCCCACTCCCATCCAGATCGGGCGATAGGCCGATGCGAAGGGAATTAGTGCGTCTTTGATCCCCAGATGAGCGAATGAATCGAAGATCGCCGTCAGGATGTGCAGCACCAGGAAGACGATCGTCAGCAGCGAAATGTTTCGGTGCAGTGCGCCGCTGACGAAGCGAGGAATCCGTGCGGTCCCCCACCTGTTGCTCGTCAGGATGCCGAGGACGACAACGACGGTCAGCAGGATCAGGAGCACCATCCCCGCGCCGCGAGTTGCGTACCAGAAAGGGCTGGGCGCGCTCATACCGCCACGGCGGCGGCCGGCCAGCCGCTCAGCCGGACGACCTCGCCGTTGGCTCTTACCATCCGGGCAGCCAGCCGATGATCTTCCAGCCAGGGGACCGCGTCCGGACCCCAGATGATCGAGGCGGTTGCAGCCGCATTGGCGTCGACGCAGTTGGCCGCAACCACGCTGACGGTCCTCCAGTAGACCCTCGCCTGAGCGCCGGTCCGGGGATCGACGATGTGATGCCGTTCGATCCCTTGCTGGCGCCAGCGCCGGACTGTCGTGCTCGAAGTTGCCAGCCCGCCGGCTTTGATCGAGACAACCTCACCGGGCGAGTCGAGGGCGGCTGCGGAATCCTCGGCGATCAACACCGGCCAGCCGGAAGGAGGTGGCCCGCCCGCGACCGCGATGTCGCCGCCAAGGCTGACCAGCACCGGGGCGCCCGCCGCCTCGCTGGCCAGCTGGGCGCTCAGATCGGCAGCAAGTGCCTTGGCGCTGGCGCCGAGATCGAGCTCGACGTCCGGCTGCAGGGTCACCGTGCGCCTGGCGTGATCGATCCGGACTCGTTCGTAACCCGGCACCGGTCGAACCGCAAGGGTGAATTTCCCGTCCGCCGGCAACTCGGCAAAGTCCCGGTCGTAGCCGATGATCCGCATTGCCGTGCCCACCGTCGGGTCAACGGCGCCACCGGTCATACGGCTCACGCGCAGCCCCGTCTCGATCGCGAGGAAGAGTAGCGGGCTTACCCTGACGGCCCGGCCGGCGGCCCGGTTCAGTTGCGAGATTTCCGAGTCGTCTCGAAAGCGGCTGCACGCCTCGTCGACATCGACCAGAAGCTTCTTGACCGCCGCAAGGGCAACATCCAGCGCGGCTGCGCCCGCTGTTACGACGCGCGCGCCCGTCCCGAGCGATCGAAAGTCGGCCGCAGCGAGCACGGCCGTCAGGACCCGCCCGAAACCGCAGCCGGTGGCTGGCTCGAGCCGCCCAGCGAACCCTGGGGGGCGGACTGGGGCTGCGTCGGAGTTGTGTTGTCCGGGTTCGAAGGGTCGATGGATACGGTTGGCGCCGGGCCTGCCGCGGCCGCCGCCGTCGCCTGGTGGCCCGAGAAACTGCCGGCCGCGAGCACGGCGATGGCCCCGGTCAGGCCGACGCCTCCCAGGCCGGCCGCCCAGGTCCACGAACTGACCGCCCGCAGCCCTCGATCCCGTTCGGCAGCCCGGGCATTCTCCTGTGGAGTCGCCATGGGACCCAATATTGCACGCCGAACCTGACGAAACCGTGAACGTCGGATTAGAAGCGATTAAGAATCTGGTTCGATCTCGGCGGTGTCCGCCGGGCTTTGGGCGTGGTAGCGCCACATTTCGGGGAAGGCGAGGCGGATCGCCAGGCATCCGACCAGGCACATGATGCCACCCGCGACGACCGCCGACGGCGCCGAGAAGGCGCTGGCGACGGCGCCGGCCCGGGCGTCCCCCAGGTAGGGCCCACCGACGACGACCATCGAGTACACCGCCGAGAGGCGGCCGCGCAGGCGGTCTGGCGCCAGGGTCTGCTGGATCGTGTTCCGGGCGATGGCGCTGATCGCATCTGCCGCACCCGCCACCGCCAGCAGCAGGACGGCGAGCCAGATGGAGACGGTTGCAAACCCGAAAAGAGAGAGGGCCACCGCCCAGCCGGCAATCGCATAGATGACGGTCCGGCCCGGGTGACGGACATGGGCGATGAAGCCGGAGAGCGCCGACCCGGCGACGGCCCCGACTCCGGGCGCCGAATAGAGCAGTCCCAGGCCGCTGGGACCGACGTGGTACACGCTCAAGGCGAGCGCCGGGAAGAGTGCCCGCGGCGCGCTCAGGACCATGGCCATCAGGTCGGCCGCATAGCCGCCGGTAATGATGGGGGTGCGACGGAGAAATGCGAAACCGGCGAGAAGGGCGCTGAGCGGCGACTCAGGGCGGCGGCCGATCGGTAACTGGGGCGAGAGTAAAAATACGGCGGCGATGGCGGCGCCGAACGTGACGACGTCGATGCCGTAGGCAATCGGCAGGCCAACGCGCGCGATCACGAGGCCGCCGACGGCAGGACCGGCGACGGTGCCGAGTTGGAAGAGCGCGAAGTTCAAGGACACCGCACTGGCCAGCTGCTTTCGCGACACCAGGTTCGGAACGGTCGCCGAGCGCGTCGGCTGGTCAATGGCGGAGATCCCGGCGGCCGCAGCGGCAACGCCATACAGAAAGAGCAGCGGAGGCTGGCCCCAGATGGCGCCGAGAACGAATAGGCTCGAGGTCGCGGCGAGCAGGATCTGCGTTAGCAGCAACAGGCGGCGGCGATCGACCTGGTCGGCAATGGTGCCGGCGACGAGTGAAAACACGATGAAGGGCACCAGCTGGACGAGCCCCAGCAGGCCGACTCGCAACGAGGAGTGCGTCAGCACGTAGACCTGGTAAGGAACGGCGACCACGGTGATCTGCCGGCCGATCAAGGAGATCAGCTGGCCGATGAACAGGAATCGAAACTGGCGTGAGTCGCGCAGCGGACTGATGTCCAGCGCCAGGTGGCGCAGCCGCGTGATCAATGATGGTCCAGGCCGGGTTGCTATCAGGCACTAAGCGCCGACGTCGCGCCGCCGGAAAATCAGAGCCGCCAGGATCATGAATAGCAACAAATAGATCACCAGCGTGATGGTGCCGCGGGTAGCGCTTACCAGGACCGTGGCAGCTGCGTTCGGATTGCGGAACGTGAAAGGAAAGGTCGCATTGATACCACCGGCATTAAGGCCCGGAAGGAATTTGAGGACTTCTTTGAGTCCCGTCGTGTTCCGGAACAGCCCACCCACAAGGCTTTCTATCACGAACAGGTAGGTGAGACCGCCGCCGATTGCCGCGGCAGTGCTACGAAAGGCCAGCCCGAGGAACATGCCGAACATGGTCCACACGAGGAGCTGCAGCCAGAGCGCGGCAAAGCCACGCAAGAGGACGTCCGCCGCCGGCCAGGCGCCGTTCGCGCCGTCAACAGTGGCCAGAATGTAACTGGTCAGCGCCGCGATACCCAGTACGGCAATCGAGATCAAGAGGGAAGCCAGCGCCAGCGCCAGCAACTTGCCGAACAGGACGGCCAGCCTGCCAGGTTTCTGAATCAGGATGGTCTGTACCGTTACCCAGCTGTACTCACTGGCGGTGTTGAGACCGCCGAGGATGATCATGATGGCGGCACCGATCGTCCCCATACCGGCCAGGACATTCGGTATGAGGTTCTCGGGAAAGATCTCTTTCAGCAGAGTGCTCGCAGGGACTTCACTGCGGAAGCCTTTGGGTGGATTCTTCAGGATCACATAGCTGAGCACGTAACCAAGCAGCACCAGGACGACCAGCAGCACGCCAAGCAGGACCCAGTTCGCCCAGCGTTTGCGCATTTTCAGGATTTCGGCGCGGAAGCTGGCGATCATCCCTGGTGTCCACCCGTCTCGGTCAGCTGGAGGAAGACGTCCTCGAGAGACTGCTCCGAGGCACGCAGCTCGGAAACGTCCAGACCGTCTGCGACCAACCTGCGGTTGAGCGACGCGGCCTGCGAGGGATCGACCGTCAGGTGGAACTGGCCCTCAGTCAGCCGGATCTTGTCCGCGCCAACCAGTTCCGTGAGCAACTGCTGGGCCCGTTCGATTGGCGTGGCCCGGATGAGTAACGTGCTACTCCCGCTCCGCGCCCGTAATTCGTCGACTGTCCCTTCGGCTACGAGTTTGCCTTTGGCGATAACCCCCACCCGATCGCAGGTGAGCTCGACCTCATTTAGGAGGTGGCTCGACAGCATCACGGTGCGGCCCTCCTTCTTGATTTCCGCGATCAGGGCTCGCATCTCGACCGTTCCCTGCGGATCAAGGCCGCTGGTGGGCTCGTCGAGGATCAACAACTGGGGATCTTTCAATAGCGCGGCGGCAACGCCAAGCCGCTGCTTCATGCCGGTCGAGTAAGTCTTGAACTTGTGGCGCGAGCGCTGGGCCAGGTCGACCTGCTCCAGGACGGGGTCGATGCGGTCGACGGAAAAGCCGCAATAGCGCGCCATGACGCGCAGATTGTCCCGACCAGATAAATACGGGTAAAACGCCGGCGTCTCCACCATTGCTCCGAGGCGAGAAAGGCTTGCCGAGCTACCCGGCCTCGCTCCGGCCACGGTGGCCGATCCCGACGTCGGATGCAGCAGTCCGGACAGCATGCGCAGTGTTGTCGTCTTACCCGCGCCACTCGGTCCGAGGAAGCCGTAGACCTCGCCGGAACGAATCGCCAGATTCAAGTCATTCACGGCGAGCACGCCGGTCCCATAACGTTTGGTTAATCCCTGTGTTTCAACGGCCAGTGCTTGGGCCAAGAGCCACCTCCCGTGTGCGGTCATGATATGACAGCAATGGTCAACCGAGATTTCTGGCTGATCGTTTCGGCGCGGATGCTTCGCGCATTTGGCTTTGGCGTATCGGCCGTCCTGGTTGGCATCTACCTCGAACGGCGCGGGCTTTCCGCGACTGCCATCGGGTTCACTCTCGCCGTCGGCCTGCTGGCCGGAGGCCTCTTTGGGCTGGCAGCGGCGGCGGCATCCGCCCGGATCGGGCGACGCTGGACGCTCGCGATCGCCGGAATCCTGATGACTCTGACCGGAATCGACCTCGCCATTGCCACTGCTCCATGGCTCCTGGGGTTGGCCGGGGTCACCGGCATGCTGGGAGCGGCCAGCGTCGACGTGGGACCGTTCGCCTCCATCGAGCAGGCAGCGCTGGCTGAGTCAGTCGGCCCGGAGCGCCGAAACCTGGCATTCGCCCGTTACTCGCTGACCGGTGGACTGGCCGTTGCCGCAGGCGCCGCGGTGTCGAGCTTTGCAACGGACTCACACCGGGGACAACTAGTTTTTGCCTGCTACGCCGCGGTCGGAATCGTTACCGCCGGACTGGCGCTATTGCTGTCTCCGCGAGCGGAGGTCGCGGTTCGCGGGCCTGTCTTCAAGCGCAGCCAGTTGCGAACCCTCGGTCCCCTGTCAGGTTTGTTCGCGGTTGATTCGCTTGGCGGCGGGCTGATCGTGCAATCCGTCATCGCCTACTGGCTGCACGTCAGGTTCGGCACTGGCGCATCAGTGCTAGGACCCGCGTTCGGCGCCATCGCCCTGGTGCAGGCCGTCTCTTACGAGATTGCAGGTCGATTGAGCAATCGCATCGGGCTCATCCGTACCATGGTCTTCACGCATGTCCCAAGCAATCTCCTGTTGCTGCTGGTGCCTTTGAGCCCGAACATCCGGTGGGCACTAGGGTTGCTGATCGCAAGATTCTGCCTGTCGCAGATGGACGTACCGGCTAGGCAGGCATATGTCGCTTCGATGGTCCCAGCGTCGGAACGGGCCGGAGCCCTGGCCCTGACCGGTGCCGTCCGGGGCCTCGCGCAGGCGGCCGGACCGGCGGTGGCTGGGGCCGCAATCCAGGCCGCAGCCCTCGGCCTGCCCTTTTACCTGGCTGGAGTTCTAAAACTGATTTATGACCTGAGCTTATTCTTCGGTTATCGCAGCCGGCCAGCCGCGCACGAGTCCAGATGAAGCGATTACTTGCCGCCTGCACCGTGGCTGTCGCACTGGCAGGCTGCGGCAACAGCACCAGCACTGCGCAACCGACAACAACCATCACGGTGTTCGCCGCAGCCTCACTGTCAAGTGTCTTCCCGGCGATCGCCGACGGCCTGCATAAGACGCATCCTGAGATTGCCGTGCGATTCAACTTTGCGGGAAGTCAGACACTCGTTACCCAGATCGAGAGCGGTGCCCCGGCCGACGTGTTTGCCAGTGCCGACCAGGCGCACATGAATGCGCTGACGAGTGAGTCCAAAGTGCAGGCCCCGGTCGTCTTCACCAGAAACAAACTGGTAATCATCGTCCCGGCGACAAACCCGGCCAGCATCAGCCAGCCGTTCGATCTGGCCCGCTCTGGCGTGAAGCTGGACGTCGCCGCACCGGCAGTGCCTGCTGGAGCCTCGGCTCGGATCATGTTGGCCAAACTCGCGGCCCAGCCCGGGGCGCCTCCGGGCTTCGTCGCCCAGGCGATGCACAATGTCGTTTCGCAGGAAGACAACGTCGAGGCAGTGGTCACACGCATCGCCCTCGGCGAAGCCGACGCCGGCATCGTCTATGTCTCGGACCTTTCGACGCCAAACGGTGGGAAAGTCCACAGCATCGCGATCCCGGACGCCGCGAACGTAATAAATGTCTATCCCGTCGCCGTCGTCAGCTCGAGCTCGCATACGGCTGCCGCCAACCAGTTTGTCGACTTTTTGACAGGCAGTGAGGGACAAGACCTCTTACGCCAGCACGACTTCCTTGCGGCAAAATAGACCGATGATCGCCCGGCAGAATCTCCGACGCGCCAACCTGGCGAGCACGTTCAGCGTCTTCAGCTTTCTGAGCTTCGGCAGTCTTTTCAGCGCGCTTAGCATTCTGAGCATCGGCAGCGCCGGGTCCATCCTGAGCATCGGCAGTACGGGCAGCATCCTGAGCATCGGCAGCGCCGGGAGCATTCTCAGTATCGGCAGCGCCGGATCCATCCTCAAGATCGGCCGCGCCGCAAAAGCCTAGGCGAGTCCCCGTCCGGCGGCTTGCGTCCCGTGGCGGCAGCAGGGTGATTGCCCGCAACTGGCAGTGAAAGCTAGTGTCCCGGAACCGAAGTTCGTTGGCAAAACCTGGTGATGCTGCCAAGGATGTCATCGGCGCTCTTGGTCCAGACGAAGGGCTTGGCGGTTTCGTTGCTATATCCCCAGCCAATGAATACAGCCAAGCGCAGCCTCACGCGGATGCGACCGCCCCGCTGGAGCGATTCACTCGCTTTCGTCACCCTCGAAACCGATAAGCCAGTGGAGCCCATAACGATCGATGACTTGCCCATCGGACGCGCCCCATGGCCGCTTCTGCAAGTCATCCACGACCCGGCCACCGTCGCTGAGCCGGGAAAACCATGTGCGCAGAGTCGAAGGATCGGCAGTACCAAGGAGAGCCAGCATCATGCCCTCGGATCGGAATGGCCGTTTGTCCCCAGAAACATCGGCACCGGACAGCGCGACGCGGCCGCCGGTTAGGCCGCCGTGGGCAACGGCATCGGCCGGACCGTCGGTCCGGTTGAACTCTTCATAAGTGTGCAACTGAACCGCGCAGCCAAAGACGTCGCCGTAGAAGGTCAAGGCCTGACGAGCTGTCCCGGGAAAAAGGATGTAGGGCCTCGGGTCCGTCATGGATCAAATCGTAGCATCGCACGACAACAACCACGGGGTCACGACGAGGAATCGTTTGGCGAAACGTGCGTCGTTCGGAGTGATCACCTTATGCCTCACCAGATGAGGAACTTGCCTTGCCCGTAACGTGCGACCGCCTAGTCGGGCTTCTTGTTTAGCTTTACTCCGTATTTCTTGGCGGCGGACTGGATTTTCTTTTTTGCCTGTGCCTTCTCCTGGGACGAGACGCCCTCGACCTGGTTGAAGCGCGCCGAGGCGTTTCGGACGTGGCTAGCGTCAGTCAGGGGCTCCTTGCGTTCTTTCGGAAAGGCAAACTTTTCGGCCGGCAGGTCGTTTTGTTTTTTCGAGCTGATTTTTGCCATGTCTAACTACTATCAAAATGGCATTCCGACGCGCAAGAGGCGCCCATCACTGGGTCGGGAAGGGCAACTGCCACCAGGATGGGAGCTGTTCGGCGGTGATCCCGACAACCCATTTGACCCACCAGAAGCCACGCCTGTGTGGGGCGACCAACCGGACAGGAAAGCCGTGGCCGGCGTCGAGTGGCGCACCGCCGACGCCGGTCGCGATCAGCAACCGGGCGGCCTCGTCGATTGGAAAACGGCGCGTGTATCCCGTCGATGACCGGACCAACAGGCTGATTGCGCCCGGCGCCTCGGGCAACAATCGGCTGAGCCACACGCCCGACCAGTCCTGTTCTGAATAAAAGCCGCCGGTGCAGTCGAGCGTCGCGCGGACCCGCTCATCGAATTTCATCAGGTCCTCCAGGGTCCATTGCCGAACGGCCGCGGCCACGTCAACCGTCAGGCGCCAGCCGGCGGCATCGATCGACGGCACGTTATCGAACATCCACTGGGTGACGGGAAGTTGCTCCGGATGCAGCGAACCCACAGCATACGAGCCGGTGAAGCGACGCCGGGCACCCGCAAGATTGCTAACCCGGACCAAACCCTCTGAAGCCGCGTAGGCTGCACCCGCGGCCCCCAGCAGGACGCCGCCGCGCAGCAGGCTACGGCGGGACAGGTCTGTCCCTCGAACCGGGATTCGCCTCGCGATGACGTGCCAGATGGCAAAAGGGACCGCCACCAGGGCCGCCCCGACGTGGATCTCCATGGCGGAGACCGGACCGGCCTGGATCAGCAGTCCGCTGGAATGCAGCAGGCCGGCAAGAACCGACACGATCACGAGGATGGTGAAAACCAGCGAATCAACCCAGCCCTTGCGCCGGCGCCGAATGCCGTTTCGGGCAATCACCGATTTCCAGGGCGTCAGTGCGACGATCGCAAAGCCGCTGGCGGCGTGGATCACCAGCGACCAACGTGAGGGCGCCGTACCGTAGAAAAAGGCGACCCAGCCTGTCGTGAACGCCGAGCCCAGCAACACCAGCAGCGCGACGTTCGTCCAGCGCTTCACCAAACCAAGTATCTCCCGTAGTCTTGAGCCATGCCGGTTGCGAAGAAGAATCCCACCAAAGCCCGGGCGCGCCGGTCGCGGAAGCCCGGCGAGGCGCGGGGCCCGGAGCCGCGGGAGAGCCGCCTGCAGGCTGACCATCAGTCGGTTGCGGAACTCACGGCGCGAGTCGAGCAGCAGGGCGGCTCAGTTCTTGGCGCCTATCGCGATCCGTTTGCCGGGCGGCCACTGGTGATCGCCTCGCTGCCGCTAAAACGGGTGGTCGCCACCCCCTTTCAGCGCGATCTCTCGAAGACACATGCCGAGCGGCTGGTCGAAGCGATCGGCGCTGCCGGACTCTTCCTGGACCCGGTTATCGCGGTCGCCTCACCAGACGGATTCTGGTCGCCGAACGGCCGCCACCGGCTGGAGGCGGCACGGCGGCTCGGCATGCGCGCCGTCACGGTGCTGCTGGTTCCGGACGACAAGCTCGCCTTTCGAATTCTCGCCCTCAATACCGAAAAGGCGCACAACCTGCGCGACCGCAGCCTGGAGGTCGTCCGCATGGCCAGACAGCTGGCAAAAGAGCAGCCGCGCAGCAAGGAGAGCGAGCACTCGGTGACGTTCGATTCAGCGCTGTTTCTTACCCTAGGTTGCGTCTACGCGCAGCGCACCCGCTTTGCCGGGTCGTCATATCAGCCGGTGCTGCGTAAGGTCGATCGCTTTCTGGATAACACGTTGCCGGCGGCGCTGCGACAGCGCGATCAATGGGCCGTACGAATCATGGACATCGATGATCGCGTCGCCCAGCATGTCAAAACGATGCAGGAAATTGGGATGAAGAGTCCCTACCTGCGCGCCGTGGTCGTGGCTCGCATCAACCCGGTTCGATTCACGCCGCCTTCGCGGAACAAAGACGCCGCCCCACCGATGTCCATGGCCGAGGCGCTGACAAAGATGGCAGCCAGCGTGCGCAAGTTCAACCCGGAGTCGGTCCGCCCGGGTGACCTGGCGCTGGTCGCGGCGATCGCGCCTGGCTCGGCTGACGAATGAGCTCCTCGAGTGTCATCGCCTCAAGGGATGTTAGGGTGAGGTCGGCGCGGCTCAGGTCCATCGCTGCCGTCATGGCGTTGGGCACCGCAACGCAGTAGAGCCCGGCCGCCTTTGCGGCGGCAAGGCCATTTCCCGAGTCCTCGAGCGCGATCGCCTCGTCGGGCTCGACCTGTAGCCGGTCCACCGCCGTCCGGTAAATCTCGGGATTCGGTTTGGTCTTCGCCACGTCGTCGCGGCAAACGATGGTGTCGACGGCGTTTTTGATCCCCATGCGGATGAGGTGCTCGTCGATCCAGCGCTTGCTCGAGCTGGAAGCGATGGCGGTCTTGAGGTTGAGGCGCCGGGCATCGTCGAGGTAGTTGCGTACGCCCGGCAGCAACCGTTGTATAGAGCTCGCCTCCCAATAGTAGAGGCGCTCGAGCGCCTTGAGTTCGGCACGGTCCAGTGCCTTTCCCTTCCGGCTGCCGAGGTCGTCGACCGGATCGAAGATCTTCGTGCCGGTGGTGCCGGTGGTGCCGGTGCCGCCGATGATGGTCAGCCACAGCTCGAGCGGGAGCTCATGGCCGTGCTCCCGGTAGATGCGTTGCCAGACTCGAAAGATCGGTCCTTCCGTGTCGACCATCAAGCCGTCGAAATCGAAGACGATCGCCCGGATCACGCTTCAATACTCAGGAGTAGAGTTCCGCATCCAGGGCGTAATCGTCACCCCGACAAGGATTCCTTCGGGACTCAGCAAGCGGCTGACCACCTGGCCCCAGGGCTCTGTGCGAGCCTTGACCAGCATCCGGTAGCCGCGTTCCTCGAGCTCCTGCGTAGCCGCGGCGACGTCATCGACGTCGAACTCGAGCCATGCCTGCGGCACCGGGATATCGCCGGGCCACTCCGGCCGGCCGAAGCAGGATTCGGCAGCCTGCTCGAGCGGCCAGATGGCGAAGCCCTTCACACCCTCGAGCTTCTCGGTGTGGAGGTACTCGCCCTCTTCCTCCTTGAACGAAATCCCGAGCGTCTGCTCATAGAGGCGCCGGGATGCACCGATGTCAGATGCGATCGGCCCAAAGCCGGCGACGAAGAGGATCTTCATCACAGGTGGCGCTCGAAGTATTCGAGCACCCTCCGCTCCATGTCGGTGCGATCGCGCTCGGACCGGGGCATGTGCCGCTCATTCGGATAGAGCAAGGTCTCGAACTCCTTGCCGGCGTCGATGAACGCCTGCATCAGGCGGGCAGTGTGCCGGAAGTGCACGTTCTCGTCGATCATGCCGTGGATTACCAGCAACTTTCCCTGGAGCCGGTCGACGTGGGTGAGCACGGACGAGTCCCGGTAGCCATCAGGGTTGTCCAGCGGCGTCCCCATGTATTTCTCCGTGTATGCCGTGTCGTAGCCGGCCTGGTCGGTAACCGGCGCGCCGGCGACACCGACTTTGAAAAGCTCGGGCGCTCGAAGCATCGCCATCAGCGTGATGTAACCGCCGTAGCTCCAGCCGTAGATGCCGACCCTGGAAAGATCGGCAAAGCCGAGCGTGCCCAACCAGCGGACGCCCTCGACCTGGTCCTGGACCTCGATGCCGCCCATGTGACGTGCGATCGGGGCCTCGAATTTCAGGCCGCGGCGAGCCGAGCCACGATTGTCCACCTTGAGCACGACGAAGCCAGACTCGGCGAGGATCTGCGCCCGCAGGTCGACCGTCTGCGCCCAGCTGTCGTTGACCATCTGTGGCCCGGGACCGCCGTAGACAGAGACGATCACCGGGGCCTTGCCCGATTTTTCCGGCCGGTAGACGGCGGCGTGAAGCTCGACGGCGTCCGAACTCCGGAAGGTATGCAGCTCGGGCGGCCGAAGGTCGAGCTCGATGCGAGCGGATTTGTGCAACGTGTGGCGCACGGCTCCGCCAATCGTCCGAACCGTGATGCTCGGAGGACTCATGCGGTCCTCGGCGAGCTCGACGAAGGTGCTGAAGTCCGGCGCCACGGCAGCCCCGTGCATGCCACCCTCTCGTGTCAGGCGCTCGGCCTCGCCACCATCGAGCGAGACTCGGAAGAGCTGCCGCTCGAGCGGAGTCTCACGCCAGCCCAGGAAATAAAGCTGGCGCTTTTGCTCGTCCAGGGCAACCGTTGCGTCGACGACCCAATCGCCGCTGGTGAGCTGCCGTTCAAGGGTGCCGTCGGGTTTGTAGAGATACAGGTGCCGAAAGCCGCTTCGCTCGGACGACCAGGTGAACTCGCCGGTGGCTTGCACGAATCGCAGATCGTCGTGCAGATTGACCCAGGGCTTGACCTCGTCGACCAGGATGCCTTTGCCCGCGCCCGTCCCGATGTCATAAGCGAGCAGCTCGAGCTGCTGCCAGTCGCGTGAGAGCCATTGCACCAGCAAACGTCCGTCCGGGTGCCAGTCGACGCGGGCGATATAGCCCTCTTCGATGCCGAGGTCCATGAACGTCGGGCGACCGCCACCGGTCCTGACCACGCCCAGCTTGACGCGCGCGTTCGCCATGCCGGCAAATGGATAGCGGTGTTCCTCGATCTCCAGTACCGGCTTGCCCTGGTGCACGATCGGATAAACGGGAATGTGCCGCTCGTCGACCTGCTCGAAGGCGACCAGATCGCCGTTCGGCGACGGCCAGAAGCCGTGACTGCGATCCAGTTCTTCCTGGGCGACGAACTCGGCGAGCCCGTTGCTGACCCCGGCGACGACCCGCTGGTCAGCTTCCTCTCCCCCGTCTCGTCGACGCACCAGACCTCGCCTTCGCGGACGAAAAAGACGTGCCGGCCGTCGGCGGTTAGCTGCGGATCGATGACGCCGCCACCGGCGAGCTTCACCGTCGCGCCGTCCTTCACCTGATAAAGATCGCCGCGCAGCGGCAGCAAGAGGACGTTCGCCTTCTCCGCCCAGGTGTAGTCCGTGATACCGATCTCCCGCAGGCGCTGCCGCTCGCGGCGAAGCACCTCCTCGCGCGAAATGTTCTCTTCGGTGACGGCTTCACCCGGCGGGGAGAGCCAGTGTTCGCGCTTGCCGCTGGCAAGGTCGAGGCGCCAGAGATCGCGACTGAGATCTCCCCGCTCGCTGAACAGGTAGGTGATCGATTTCGAATCGGGCGAGTAGCGGATCTTGCCCGGGGTCGCCATCCCAGGCCGCGGATACCTGGCCACCAGCTCGGGCGTGAGCCGGCGCGCCTCAGCTGTCTGCACCCGTCTATGGTCCTACAATCGCGAGGTTGTTGATCAAGGCGGCCCTCAACGGCTCCCGGGCGCGGCACGAACACGAGGCCCTTCCCCTCTCCCCTGCCGCACTCGCACAGGATGCCATGGCGGTACTGGCCGCAGGCGCGGGTGCGGTCCACGTCCACGCCCGCGATCGCTTCGGGCGCGAGACCCTCGAAGCCGAGCACTGCGCCGATACCCTGGACGCGATCAGGGCCGCCTGCCCGGGCCTGCCCGTCGGACTGACGACGGGGCTCTGGATCGTCAAGGACGCTGACCGCCGCTTCGCCTTGATTGACGGCTGGACTCGTATTCCCGATTTCTGCTCGGTCAACTTCTCCGAAGACGGCACCGACCAACTGTGCCAGTTGCTGCTACGAAAGGGCATCGGCATCGAGGCCGGTCTCCGTTCCGTGGCTGATGCGCGCCTATTCACGACGAGCGCGTTTGTCGATCGGTGTCTGCGTATCTTGATCGAGATCGACGACCCGGGGACGTCGCAACCTGCAGACGCGGCCGCGGCAATCGGCCGGGTGCTGGAGGGAAGCGGCATCCACCGGCCGGTAGTTCAGCACGGCTACGGTGCAAACGCCTGGCCCTTGCTCGAAGATGCCATAGCCCATGGTTATGATGTCCGCATCGGACTGGAGGATACGCTGGCCATGCCCGACGGCTCGCCGGCAAAGAACAACGCCGCGCTGGTCGCGGCGGCCGCGAGGCTGGTTAAGTCGCATGCGTGACGTGGCGCCGGTCACGGTCAGCGCCGGTGACCTGAACTACGAATGGATCGACGGCTGGGCAAGGATCCCGCGGGACGCGGGCGTGGAGACCGCCTGGCCGCACCACGGCATCGCGGCGCTGCCGAGCGGTGAGATCGTCACCATGCATCCCTCGAAGGCTGCGCTGCTCCTCTTCGAGCGAGACGGGTCGCTGCACCGCTCGGTCGATACCGAGGTCGTCGACGCGCACGGCATTACGGTTGTTAGAGAAGGCGACGCGGCCTATCTCTGGGTAGCCGATGCCGCCATGAAGCAGGCCAGGGAGTCGAGCTACGAACCGCCGGCGAGCAGTAAAGGGTCAAGCGTTGCCAAGGTGGCATTGAGCGGCCGGGTGTTAACGCGCCTGCCGAAACCTGAGCTCGCCGTCTACGGCCAGGGCGAGTACCGGCCGACCTGCGTGGCGGTCAACGAGACGCGCAGCGGCGGCAATGGCGACATCTGGGTCTCGGATGGCTACGGCGAGAGCTACGTACATCGATTCGACGCCAGCGGGCGTTATCTCCGCAGCCTCTCGGGCGAAGAGGGCGCCGGCCGCTTCAAGGGTCCTCACGCAGTCTTCATCGATCGGCGCCGGGGCGATCCCGAGCTCTACGTGGCCGACCGCAATAACGGCCGGATCCAGGTCTACGACCTCGAGGGGCGATTCAAGCGCGTCGTCGGTGCGGACTTCCTCTCGCGTCCCACCTGGTTCGCGGTCGACGGCGATCGGCTGCTGGTCCTCGAGTTCCGACCGCCGCGCCTGACTGTCCTGGACAGCGCCGACCGGCTGATCGGCTACCTGGCAGAAGATCCACAGGCGCCATCGCGCGAAGGCTGGCCTAACCAGCTCAATGACAGTGGCGGCCCGGAGCGGACAAATGGCCTCGAGCCCGGCAAGCTGAACAGCCCGCACAGCCTGGCGCTCGACCGCGAGGGCAACATCTATATAACCGAGTGGTTGATCGCTGGTCGGATCATCAAACTCAAGCCGCTGAGTTGATAGACGGCTTACGGATTACCCCCTCCCCAACCCTCCCCGCAAGGGGGAGGGAGTGTTCTTCTAAGAAGGGGCACTCCGGTGGGCAGCCAGGGTGGCTTCGTACTCCTCTAGGGATTCGAACTCTTCGGCTTCGCGGAGGACGCGCTTCTGCGTCGCTTCCCAGTCGCGTGGGATGTTGCCGAAGCTGGGCAGGCGTTGTTTGCGCCGGTGCATGACGTAGAGAATCACAGCAAGGATGATCCAGCCCGGTCCCGCGATACGGCCGACGGTGTGGGTGAGGATGACTTCGAAGAGGATGGTCCCGACGCCCAGCATTCCCACCACGCCGAGTACCGGGAATTCGACCTCACGGCCGCCGATGTGAATCGGGATGTTGAACGGCATCTTGTAGGGGCGCGGGGTGTACGGGTCGCGGACGCGTAGCACCATCAGCGAGGCAAACACCAGCAGGTAACCGCTGGTCGCCCCGAAAGCGTAGAGGTTGGTCAGCAGGTCGATCGCCGCATTGCTTCCGGGCTTTCCCGGCGTGAAGAAGGCGAAGAGTGTCTGGACGATCGCGACGCCACTGAAGACGATGATTGTCCGCATCGGGGTGCCGCGCTTCTTGTTGACCGCGTTGAACCAGCGCGGCAGCAGCTGGAACTGGCTCATCGAGTAGGTCAGGCGCGAGGCGCTGACCACGCCCGAGTTGGCCGAAATGAAGACGATCATGCCCCCGATCAATGCCGTGAGCGGCGCAGCGACAACGCCGATCACCGGGATCTGCCCGGCAATCAGCGCCACCGGGTCGCCCTCGTGGCCGCGGAAGCCCTGCGCCGGGATCATGCCCATGGCGAGGACGGCGAAGGCCATGGCAAAAATCAGCACGGACAAAATCAGGCCGATCGAAGTTCTGGGAATGATGGTGGCCGGGCGGCGGGTTTCCTGGGCAACCTGCGAGATCGACTCCAGGCCGACAAACGAGATGATCGCCAGCGAGGAGCCGAAGGCGAACTGGGCCAGGGTGGGCCGGTTGAAGGCGAACTGCTGCGCCACCAGGGCGGGTTGCCAGACGAGCACGAAGCCGGCAACCACGATGATCGACTGGCCGAGGATGGCGACCACGCCCAGGATCTCATTGAATGCCGATGACATGCGGATGCCCCGGACGTTGAGCCAGATCAGCACCAGGATCCCGACCAGGGTCTCGATCAGCCAGAGCCAGGCGAGGTTAATCGGTCCAAGCGCGATCGTGTAGTCGGAGATGTGATGCCCGAAGGTCAGGTAGGGCAGAAAGTAGTTGAAATAGCCGAAAGAGACGACCATGAAGAGCGAGATGTCGATGGTGTAGTCGAGCAGGAGGGCGGCGCCGGCAATGAAACCGGCCAGGTCCCCGATGCCGCGAAGGGTGTAGTACTGACCGCCGCCGGCCACCGGATAGGCCGACGCCAGCTCGGCGTAGCCGAGGCCGACCATCGCATACACCAGGCCCGCGAATAAGAAGGCCAGCGGCGTGAAGCCGAGGGCGGCAAGCGCCACGATGCCGAGCGCGGTATAGATGTCAGCGCCGACGTCGGCGTAGCCCCACATGTAGGAGCCCCAAACGCTAACGTCGCGCCGAAGCTCGCTCGGCGCAACACCCGATTCTTCAGCCATGCTTTCCCGTTCCAGTCTGTGGCTGAAAGCGTCAACAACCCATAAACGGGAACTGCGCCCAAGAGCAGTACGATTCGGGCGTATGAAACCGGCGGCCTGGCGCCTGGCGAAGGACGTCGCCGCCTATGCCGCCGCGCTGGTGGGTCCGGTGCTTCTCACCGCCATCCTGCAGCCTGTCGGGGTTGCCCAGCAGCGCGACTACGTCTTTCTTTACATGGGCATGGTCGCCGTCATCGCCGTACTCCGCGGTCTTTTTCCCGCCGTGCTGGCCGCGGTCGTCAGCTTCGCACTGGTCGACTACTTCTTCGTTCCGCCGATCCACACCTTGACGATCCACGGACCGGATTTGATAAATCTCGCGGTGTTCTTTGGCACCGCCGGCACCGTCGGGGGCCTCGCCTCCAATCGCAGGCACGCATTGCTGCAATCCCAGCAACTGGCGCGCCAGTTGCAACAGGCGAATGCGGAGCTGACCCGACTAAACCGCGAGCAGGCCGAGGCGGCCGAGGCCGCCATCCGTTTGGCGCGCGCCGAGCACCAGGTTCAGGTCCTGGACGAGCTCAATCGCGATCGACGCGACCTGCTGGCCAACGTCTCCCACGAACTGCGGACCCCCCTGGGCACAATCCTGACCGACAGTACGAACATGCTGCGGACGCAGCAGATCAACGCCTCGGTCCGGAACCGCCTGGAAGCCATCGTGGCCGAGACCAGGCGCCTGAACCGGCTTGTCTCCGACGTGCTCGATATGGCCCGGATCGAAGGGGGCGCCCTTCAGCTCACGCTGGAACCACTGCCCGTGCGGGAAGCGATCGCCGCGGCGGCAGAACGCCTCAGGAACTCCTCACCTCATCGGAGGGTTGAGTGGGACGACGTCGAGGCCGGCGTCAGCGTGCTGGCAGACTGGGGCCGCCTCGGGCAGGTCTTCGACAACTTGTTCGCCAATGCCGACCACGCGGCGCCCCAGGGTACGCCGATCGTCGTCGAGGTAAGACAGGAATCAACCGGACCGGTCACCATTCGGGTGACCGACTCCGGACCGGGTGTCTCGCCAGAGCTGCGAGGGCAGCTTTTTACCCGCTTCGCCCGAGGCAAGGATAGGGGGAGCGACCGCACCGGCCTCGGGCTGGCGATCACGAAGGGAATCGTCGAGGCGCACGGCGGAACCATCCTGCTGGAGGACCGCCCAAGAGGCGGCGCGAGTTTTCGATTTACGCTGCCGGCGGCCGAGTTACCCTCACTAACCGCCCCCGCCGGGAATGTAACCGTCGAGGTGCCGCCGGGTCGTTGATGCATTGTTGACGACCGCGATCATATGGTGAATGGCGTGGACGGGACCATTCTGCTGGCCGTCGAAGCAGTGCCCGAGTCAAGCACGGTCATCAAGGCGGCGTTGCGAATAGCTCGAGGGACAACTGCGCAGGTTTTGGTGCTTTCGGTCCGCGAGCGCGAGTACACTCGTGGCCTCGTGTGGGATCGGCGGCCCCTGACGGAAATCGCCGAACTGATCAACAGCGCGATCTTCGAGCTCGCGCGCGGCGGCATTGCCGCCACCGGGCTGATCCGGACAACCAGGTCGGGTCGCGCCGCGGAGGAAATCGTCGCGGTGGCGCGTCAGCACCAGGCTGTCACGATAGTGATTGGCACCGCCGCTCGCTCGCGGCTTTGTTCACTTATCTCGAGCTCGGTGAGTCCTCAGGTGGTACGCATGTCGGACGTGCCTGTCGTCCTGGTTCCCACTGGCAGACGCAAGGCCGTCCATCAGTCTGCCCCCTCCCCCTCCGGGTCCGCGGCCGCGCCGAAACGGTAGCCGCGCCCGGGAACGGTCAGGATCACATGGGGATGGGCGGGGTCATCCTCGAGCTTTATCCGAAGCCTCTGGATGAAGACGCGCAGGTAGTGCCGTTCATCGGCGTAGGTTGGCCCCCAAACACGCTGCAGCAGCGTGCGAAAGTCCATAACTTCGTGGGCGTGCCTGGCGAGCTCTGCCAGGAGGAGGTACTCGGTCGGAGACAAACGCACTTCGGTTCCGGCGCGGGTCACAGATCCGGCGCCAAGGTCCGCGATGACATCCCCGGAGCGAATCACGCCGGGCGTGTGCGACGGCGGCTGGGCACGCCGGAGTACGGCCCGGATTCTTGCCAGCAGCTCGTCGGTGCCGAAGGGTTTGGCGAGGTAATCATCGGCCCCCATGTCGAGCGCCCGAACCTTATCCTGCTCATCGCCCCGGGCGCTGATCATGATCACAGGCGGCTGCCGGAGGTGCCTCATCTCGCTGAGCACCTGCCAGCCGTTGGCGAAGGGGAGGCCGATGTCGAGCAGCACGACGTCGGTCCTGGTGGGCGATTGCAATGCCTGGATAGCGGCCGCGCCGTCCCGCACCTCCCTCACGTTGAAGGTGGCCGCCCTCAGCGCGCTGGCGATCGCCTCACGCAGCGGCTGGTCATCCTCGACGAGAAGGATTTGTCCCGCCGCCATCTCCACCGGATGATACCGCCAGCAACCTGATAGATTCGGATAGTGACCGAACCCACTAATACCCTCAAGCCAGCACCAAAGCGCCCCGGTGGAGTTGCTCGATGGGCGATGGCCAGAGGCGTGGGCGTGCATTCCTTCCTGTACAGGCACGGTATAGCCCGCAAGATGGGGTCGTCGACCGCGATCCTGGTCACGGTCAAGGGCCGCAAGAGCGGTAAGCCGATCACGGTTCCGCTGGGCACACTCCGGGACGGACCGGACTACGTCGTGATCGGCTCGATGGGAGGGGCGCCGTTCGATCCTCAGTGGTGGCTGAATATGCTCGCCAACCCAGACGTGACGGTGCAAGATGGGGACAAGCTGGTCAAGGGGCGCGTCGAATGGGTCTCAGACCCGACCGACAGGGCAGCCCTGTGGAAGAAAGTGGTCACCGCCATGCCCGGCTACGCCAACTACGAGAAGAAGACCTCGCGCGTCATCCCACTCGGCCGGATCCGAACAGCAGGCTAGAGCTGGGAGCTGCGGCACCGCCTTTCGAGCGGGACGACTACGACCGGCATGTGCCAGTTGGTTCGGTCGCAGCTGGGTGAGGACGAGTTCGCTCGCCTGCTTGCGGAAGGCCAGGCTCTCAGCAGCGACGAAGCCGTCGCGAGGGCCCGCGAGCGAGGGCCGACGCGGATGGTAGATGTCGTCAACGTGGCCTCCCCAGCCGGAACCCGGTGACAGTTAATTTCTAGGCGGCGAGGTAGAAAGGATTTTCCCGGACGATCCGGTTGCCCATGATGGTGATCGGGTGGCTTCTAAGGCCACCTTCCATCAGGCTCAACCCTGCCAGCTTGGTGACGTCGTAGGTGCAAACAACCGCGACTGGGTAGGCCCGGACGACCTGGTTGACGCGCTGCTCGAATTCGACGATTGAAGCCGTATCCGGCCACCCCGGCTGGTCCCAGCCGATGAACCCCAACAACCGGATGACCTTGTAACCGTCGGCCATGGCCCGGTCTAATCGGGCGCCAATTCCGGCGATCAGGTCCTCCGAGGTCGCAGCTTCGGGAATCATCGCCAGCTTGCCGCGCTCGATGAGGTTGGGAACGGACCCCGCATAGCCCTCCTGGAGCCACGCGCCGAGCGAGGCGAAACGCGTCTGGTCGGCAAAGACGATGCCAAACTCTTCCGGCAGCTCGAGCCCGGCGCGAAGAAAGGCCATCGTCCCCTTCAGTCCAGCTTCATCAGAATGGAATACACAGGCGTGACTGCCAAGCGCCAGCCGCTCCTTGCTCCAGCCGAGACTGACAGAGGCCGTCGCCGCCTCGGCCCGGATCGCATCGAGGATCCGAGTTCGAAGTTCCGGACGTGGCTCACGCTCGGGCACGGCGAGCATGAGATGGTCGGTGGCTCGCGTCAGTTCCTCGAGGGTTCGTTGATGCCGGTCGCAGCCGGCCAGATGCCGGTCGACGCTGGCTTCGTCCGGTTGGTCCAGGGCGGTCAAGGCGTAGCCGGCCAGCAGCTCATCTACCTGGTTGCAGTCCACCTGGTTCACCTTGCCATTGTCCCGAATCTGGCGTGGTCAAGCGAAGACAGCTTCAGTAAGCCCAAACGGAGCTGTCCCTTGACCGTGCCGAGTGGCTGCCGCGTGTGGCGCGCGATCTGGCTCTGGGTGAAGCCACCGAAGTAAGCGAGGTTGATTGCGGTTCGCTGCGCCTCCGGCAGCGACTCGAGGGCCTGGCGCATCCACAGCCGCTCGGGGCCAAGGTGCGCCGGATCGCTCCTAACATCGGTTTGGCCGCCAGTTTCCAGTTCGAGGCTGTCCTCCGGCCGGAGGCGATCGTGACGCAGCCGATCGATCGCCCGATTCCGGACGATCGTCAACAGCCAGCCACGCAGGCCGCCCTTCGACCGGTCGTACTGAGCCCGCGAGCGCCAGGCGGCCAGGAAAGCCTCCTGGACGACATCCTCAGCCGCGCCCTGGTCGCGCAATAACTGAAAGGCAAGACCGTAGGCCATTCCCTTCTGCGCGTCGTAAAGATCCTCGAGATCGGTCACCGTTGCGAGTTTCTCTGTCCCCAATGGCGCTTTCCCAGGCCGCTACCTAATAGGCCACTCGGGCCATAAGCGACAGCGTGACTATAACATCTTCTTATATATTGACGCGCGGGCGGGGGGACGGTCGGAGTAAGCCTTTAGACTCGCCTCGGCCGGGGGGAGAAGCGGCGCACGCGGCTGGCGGCCCATCCCCTGATCCATCCCACGAGCAGTTTCGGATCGATCTTCCACTTGGCGAGGAAGTCGATCACGCCCAGGCGGATGAGGCGCCGTTCTTCGCCGTCGGTCAGGTCCTTGTTGGACATCACGATGACCGGCTGATCGGCCGTAGCCGGCTCGGACCGGAGTTCTTCGAGAACTTGTAGCCCGTCGCGGTCCGGCATCTGCATGTCGAGGATCAGAAGGTCCGGCTCAGTCCTGCGTACGGCTTCCAGGGCCTCGGCGCCGTCGGTCGCCACCTCGACGTGATGGCCAGCTGTTTCCAGAACCAGTTGGTTCAGCTTTGCCTGGTCCGGGTCGTCCTCGGCCAGGACAATCTCGAGCGGCTGAGGTGCCTGCAATTGGTCGATAGGTAGAGCATGCAGCCCGGCTGCACTCTTGTCAAACCCGCCAGCGGGAGATTACCGGAGCCCGCCAGTATCAGGCTGTCGCCGGCGCCGCACTCGCCAGGCGAAACGCCTTGACCGGGTCGAGGCCCTTGAGCTCGAGCGCTTCCTCACGGGCGGACAGCCGCTGGTTCACAAGCCAGTCGCGGGTCCGACGGAAAACCTCCTCGCTGAGGAGGATTTCGCCGGCAGCGGCCTGGCCCTGCAGCCGTGAGGCCAGGTTCGTCACTTCGCCATAGGTGCTGACATGGCCGTCCGAGGTCAGCTGGCCGACGACGGCGGGACCCACCGCGATCCCCGCGCCCACCGGCAGTCCGGCGGCCGAGGCCTTGTCGCGGATCGCCATCGCCGCCTGCAACGCGTGCAGCGCATGGTCCAGCCGCGCACTGGTGACATTGAAGGTTGCCATCACCGCATCGCCCTCGTACTTGTCAACCAGTCCGTGATGGCGCTCGATCTCCTGGCGCGCCCAGCGGTGCAGGCTGGCAACCGTATCAACGACACGATCTGGCGCCTCGCGCGCGCTCATGCTGGTGTAGCCGCGGATGTCGACAAAAAGCACCGTGACGAGGCGTTCGGTGATATCGCCCGTCGTTCTCACGCCGGCCGGCGCAACAGCGACCACCTCGATACCCATCCCGGCCAGCTGGCGGCGAGCGCAATCGCCCTCGAACACGGCGTTTCGCTCTTCCGCCTTCTCCACGACCTTGCGCAACTGCGCTTCCGCGGCATCCCGCTGGCCCATCGCCAGCAGGGCTTCCGCAAGTGCTCTCCTTGTCCGCATCTCCTCAATCCCATAGTCGGCGCGGACGAAGATGTCGATGGCAGCCTCCAGGCGCTCGCGCGCTGCGCTCAGATCGCCCTTGTACAGCGCAAGCCGGCCTTCCATCCGATATCGGTGAGGGTTAGGATCGTCACCGACATCCTCGCCGATGGCCTCGAGCAACCGCTCTGCATCCTGGGGTCGGCCGGCGCGGAGAAGCGCTTCAACACCGCCGTCGTAGACCTGGCGCGCGTAAGGCATGCAACTCCACGGCGACTGCGAGAGCGAGAGCGCCTGCGCGACGGCCACGTCGAGGTTGCCGCCATCAAGGTTGAGCCGCACTGTCAGCTCTTTTACGGCGATTGAATCCTGCAGCTCCCGAAAATCATCGGGCGCTGGAAGCAAGGCAAGCGCCTCCCTGGTCCTTCCAAGGGCAGAAAGCGCCCAGGCCTGGTTCCTTCTAATCCAGCCTTGAAAGGTGGAAGACTGCCCCTCTTTGGCCAGTACCATCGCCTCTTCATAGAAGCTAAGCGCCTTCTGCGGGTAGCCGAGGAACAGGAGAATGTCGCCATGCGCGTAGATTTCGAGGGGAGTAGCGCGCCCGCTCACCTGTAAGTCCTTGAAAAGAGCGATTCGAGGTAGCGACTCCTTTCCCCGCAGCGCCTTCAGCCGAATGATGATGCCGTTGTAGAGAGCGTTGCGCGCGATCCAGTACAGACCGCGCGCCAGGGCTTCCTCATAAGCTGTGTCCACCAGGGCGAAGCCCTCAATCCGTCCAAGCGACCCCATCCCTGAGCCGAGGAAGGCACCGGCCCAGATCCTGGCTGATTCGGCTCCGGCAGCGTCCGCAACCTGGATCGCCTTGCGCGCCATCGCGATGCATTCCTCGGCCTCGAGGTTGAAGAGGTGCATCCCGGCCAAGCGGATGTAGACGTTGGCCAGATCCTCGCTCGGGCCCTCGGCCTCGAATATGACCCGGGCCCGCTCGTACTCGGCTCTCGCGTCCTCCGGTCGCGAGCGCTCCCAGTAGCAGCGACCGAGGATCATCCGGCATTGCGCGGCTTCGCGCACGTCGCCCTGTCTTTCCATGAGCGGCACCCCTTCTTCCAGGTAACGCTGGGCGCGAGCCGGGTCGATCGACTGGAAGTAGGCGTTCCCGAGGCGGCAGAGGAGCCGCGCGCGGGTTCGATCTTCGTGCACGTGCGAGAGCATGCGGTCGTATAGCGCCGCCGCCTCCCGGTAGGCCTGGCTACCCTCCGCATCCTCCGCTGCCTTCATTCCAACTGGAATTCCATCTGCCCACCGGTTGGCGGCAAACAGGTGATGGGCGATGTCCATCGGCGCCGCCCCATCCTGCCCGGCGATCATGTCGGCCGCGCGGCTATGAAGCTGCTCCCGCTGCGGAGCGATCATGTCGTCGTAGATCGCCTCGCGAGTCAGAGCATGCCGAAAGCGATAGCGACCGCGCGCCTGAGGATCTTCTTCAACCAGCTGCTGCTGGATGGATGCGTGCAGGGCAGCCTGCACGGTGTGCTCGTCCTTGCGGGAGAGCGCGACCAGCGACTGGTAACTGCATGAGGAGCCGAGGATGGCGGCCGCCTGCAGGATCTCGCTCTCCTCGGGCGAGAGTCGCTCGACGCGAAGCAGGATGGTGTCCTTGACGGTTTGCGGCAGACGGAGATCGGTCAGTGACTTGCGCTCCCACTTATCAGCGCCCCGGTAGATGTCGCCGCGGTCCAGCGCCGCCTTCAGCAGCTCTTCCAGCACGAACGGGTTGCCCTCCGATCTCCCGTAAAGGAAATCGCGAAATTCCGGCGTCACTTCGTTGTAGTCAAAGATGGCTCGAATCATGCCCGCGACGCCTTCGGGCGGCAGCGGCCGCAATTCGACCACCTGTGCTGCCCTGGTTCGGCGCCAGCCCTGGATCATGGGTGCCAGGGGATGCTTGCGATGAAGCTCGTCGCTGCGATAGGTGCCAAGGATCATCAGTCGCATCCCGGCAAGGCGCCGCGCCATGTAGTCGAGCAGCTCACGGGTGGAAGCATCGGCCCAGTGGATATCCTCGAGCACGACCAACACGCCGTTCTTATCCGCCGGCACCCGCAGCAGGGCAACGATCGCTTCGAAGAGGCGGAGCTTCGCCTGGGTTGCGTCACCCTGCTCCCGGTTTGCCGAGTCGGGTTCGAGCTGGGGGAACAGCGGCGCCAGCTCACGGCGCACCGGACCCAGCTGCTCCCGCACGCGCCCGATATCCGAGGTTGCGAGGTAGTTACCGATGGCCTCCAGGAACGGCAGGTACGGAAGGGAGAGGTCGGCCTCCGAGCAGCCGCCCCAGAGCACCGTCATGCCGATCTTCAGGGCCCGACGCTGGAGCTCGGTGGCGAGGCGGGATTTCCCCAGCCCTGCCTCGCCCGCGAGCAAGACGATCTGGCCGTCGCCTCGGTTGGCGCCCAGGAGGGCGTCCTCGAGCGCGTTTAGCTCAGGCTCCCGTCCGACCAGGACGGGACAAAGCGCCCTCTCCATCTTTGAACAATGGTATTAGTTAGCGCCCACCAAGACCCCCCACCCTGCTGCGCGGGGAGGATTCGCCTGGGAAACCGAGGTCTATGTAGTTTTCGTCGCTGGCTGTCGATTGCTGTCGAGGCGGTAGAGGACCAGGTAGACGACGGTGGCCACGATGCCGCCAGCGAAGAAGCTGAGATCGCCGTATTCCGGATGGTTGCTTGCAACCCAGCCTAGCGGCACCGGGGGCGCCTGGTTCCAGAAGGGCACGGTGGCGATAATCCCGGCGAGCATGGCGATGAAGCCCTTCCAGCTCTTGTAGGCACGGTCGTAGAAGACACCTTCCGGATAGCGCCCATGGTGAAGGACGAAGTCGGTGATCACCACCGCCAGAAAGGGAGTGATCCAGTAGGCGATCAGGAGCAGGAAGTTCTCGTACTTGCTGCCCGGACCAACGTTGGCCTGGAGCGCCAACCCGATGACCAGCCCGATAACGCCGAAGACAAGTGCCGAGATGGCGCGCCGCTTCTCAATAGCAACGTTGATACCGAGCGTCAGGAACGACATCGCGCCGCTGTAGATGTTGAGGACGTTGGCCGCGACGGCGCCAAGCGCGATGCCGAGCAGTACCGCGACCTGCAGGATGAAAGGCAGCGGGTTGGTGAACTGCTGGGTCGGGTTGCTGCCGGAGAAGGAGATGGTTGCGGCGGCCGCGCCGGCCACTTCTAGAACGGCGCACGACACGAAGACTCCAAGCCCGGCCGCGAGCCCGACCCGCCATGGATCTGACTTCGTTGGCAGGTAACGGCTGAAGTCGGAGGCAAAGGGATTCCAGCCGATGGCGTAGCCATAGGCGATGAAGACGGCCAGGATGAAGGCGCCCGACGGCCCGCCGAAGGCAACCGGCGCCTTGCCATTGAAGTCGAGGCCCATGTTGGCCTTCGCCAGCACGATGATGGTGGCAAGGCCGAAGACGACTGCCAGGTAGGGGAAGATCAGCCGCTCGAATTGGTGGATCAAGTTGTGGCCGATGAAGGCGACTATGACCTGGACGACCACGACGATCACGAAGGCGAACTGGAAACTGAGGCCGGGCTTGTTGTTGTTCAGCAGCTGCGTCAGGGTGACAAGCGCGAAGGTGCCGCTGACGCTGTTGACGATGAACCAACCGAAGCTAGCCGTAACCCAGTTCAGGAACGCCGGTAGGAAGCTGCCGAAGTAGCCGAACGAGGCGCGACTCTCGACCATCTGGGGTACGCCGAAGCGTGGGCCCATCGCCGAGAGGATGCCGTGCGTGATGGAGCCGAGGAGGCTGCCGAGGATGACGCCAAAGACTGTCGGCCAGAAGCCGCCGCCGAAGAGGGCGATCGGTAGGACGCCTACATAGACGGTCGCGAACTCCATGTTGGGCGACATCCAGGTCCAAAAAAGCTGGATCGGGCTGCCGTGCCGCTCACGCTCCGGGATGTACTCGACGCCACCCGGTTCGATGGCGCTGACCTTGCTGCCGTAATCCCCTTCACGTACCGGTACCTGCGCATCGACTTCGGTGGTTGTTGCCACAGTCCCTCCCCTACCCGCCTGGTTACCGAATTCCCCCTGCGCATTGTAAAACGGTTTAGGCGGGCGCACCAGAGAAATCTTTCCCCGTAGACTTCGATCGTGTTCGACCTCCTGATCCGGGATGCCAGGCTGCCCAGGTCGGAGGCGCTCAGCTCGGTCGGGATCGAAGGCGGCCGGATCGCCGGGCTGGTCGGGCCAGGTCAAAAACCTGAGGCCCGGGAGGTGATCGAGGCCCGGGGCGGGCTGCTCACCCCTGCCCTGGTCGAGCCTCACATCCATCTCGACGCCGTACTCACGGTCGGCCAGCCCCGGCACAACCAGAGCGGGTCGCTCTTCGAGGGGATCGCGATCTGGGGCGAGCGTGTCAAGAGCCTTACCGTCGAGGACGTCAAGCGACGGGTCAGCCAGGTGCTGCGCTGGCAGGTCGCCAACGGGGTCCTGTTCGTGCGCAGCCACGTCGACGTCTGCGACCCCAACCTGACCGCGCTCCGCGCCCTGCTGGAGCTACGTGAAGAGGTCAAAGACATGGTCACGCTCCAGCTGGTCGCCTTCCCCCAGCAAGGGATACAGTCCTTCCCCAACGGTGAGGGCCTGATGCGGAAGGCGGTGGAGATGGGCGCTGACGTGGTCGGCGGGATCCCTCACTTCGAGCTGACCCGCGAGTACGGCGTGGAGTCGGTCAAATTCGCCATGGCGCTGGCCAGGGAGCACGGCAAGCTGGTCGATATCCATTGCGATGAGACCGACGACGACCACTCCCGCTTCGTGGAGGTGATGGCGGCCGAGACCATCCGGCTGGGCATGGAGGGCCGGGTCACCGCCAGCCACACCACGGCAATGCACTCCTACAACAATGCCTACGCCGGCCGGCTGATCGTCAACATCAAAAAGGCCGGGATGAACATGGTGACCAACCCGCTCGACAATGCCACCCTGCAGGGCCGATTCGACAGCTATCCGATCCGGCGCGGTCACACCCGCTTCAAGGAATTGCTGGCCGCCGGCGTCAACGTTTGCATCGGGCACGACTCGGTGATGGATCCCTGGTACCCGCTCGGCTACGCCGA
>Ga0102924_1000777_pt1 | contig 38228 bp, 41 predicted proteins | sample PaiPotPPM11metaG_FD_80116 | JGI IMG/M metagenome (GOLD analysis project Ga0102924, IMG submission 80116) | Iron sulfur acid spring bacterial and archeal communities from Banff, Canada, to study Microbial Dark Matter (Phase II) - Paint Pots PPM... ...
CATCCAGCATCTCACCATGAGCCACGGCGTGCGGTCAGAACTCACGAACAACGACTTCACCGGAACGAGGCTGCGGTCACACCCGACAAGCAAGTGCGGTCACATCACACGAACAAAATCACGGCGAGGACCCCGCGGAGCTGGTGCGGCACCGGACCGAGCCCATCCGGGTTGTCCTGCGGCCTGAGGAGATCCTGGCTGACCTCGGCTACGCCGCTTTGTACGACGAGTCCCGCCAGGTCCTCCAGGCCGAGCAGGGCCGACACGTGTGGCAGTACCGCCTGGGCGAGGACCGGTCCTGGTCCCCGCTCGGCCCTGGCGCGCCCGCCTACACCGACGCGTTCGACGCCACCGGGAGCCCTGTGCTGGACCTGGCCGGGACGAGCCGCCCGGGCACGGTCATGACAGTGCCCCGGTCGGCGGAGGACGAGGCCGCCTGCGACGCGCTCGCAGATCAGGAAGCCGCCCTGGACGACCTGCAGTACGAGGATGACCCCCGTGCCTACGGCGAGGCGCTCACGGCGGCCGTGCTCGCCGAGGCCGGGCGGGCGCACCCCGGCATCGCAGTCGAGGTCACCGTCGACACCGGCGAGGGGGCCTGGCGGGACGACCGCCTCTACTGGGCGCCCGAGGACCAGCTCATCGCCGCGGCGGTTGACCAGACCCCGCTGCCCTGGTCCGGGATCGCGCCCAGGGACTACCCGCCCGGCCAGTCCGTCGCCGGCACCGAACGCGCCGCCGGCCGCCTGCCTCACCTGAGGCTGGGCCGGGCCGCGGACCGCCGCGCCGGCCAGGGCGACGCGGCGGGAGAGAGCGAGTAGCGGCGCGATGACGGTCACAGGAGGTGCCTCATGAGCGAGGCCAATGTCGCGTACCTGCGGCAGGAGTACGTCCGCCGGTCGACAGGGCAGCCATGGGGCGAGGCCGCGGCCGTCGCGGTGCTGCTCGGCTTCGAGCCGGTCGCCGCCGATAAGCGGCTCGCCCGGCACGTGGGCCGGGACGGGGTGCGCTGGGACGCCCTGCTCGCCGACCGCACCTGGTCGTCGGGTGAGTGGTTCCTGATCGCGACGGCGGCCGGCCTGTGGAACGGCCGCCGCGCCCAGGTCGGCATCTCGCACGTCGCGTTCCTCGACGACGCGTTCTTCACCACCTGGCTGGCCATGATCGCCGCGGCATGTACCGGGCGCGTTCCACGACCCGGGGAGCTGTCCGCGGAACTGCGCAGCCTTCTCACCGCTGAGGAGCAGTCCTGAGGCTCTCGGCTACCTCGGCCACATGGACATGCTCAGCAGGTTCTTCACGAACAAGAAGTCCACCAGCAAGGGCATGGGCGGCAGGTTCCGCGTACCCGGCGAGGAGTGGCGCTTCAAGGGACACGCCGAGGCCCCGTTCTGGCGCTGGGTCGCCTCCTGGGCGCGGGCGCTGCGGCGCCCCTCGGACCTCGGCTTCAGCGACGACGGGTTCGCCCTGCCGCCGCTGGAGTACCGGCGCCACGTCGTCGAGGCGTCCATTGCGCTCGAGGGAACCCTGTTCGACGTGCCGGCGACGGGCCTGCACCAGGAGCGCGCCGAGATGCGCCGCACGATCGCCGAGCGGTGCGAGAGGGCGGCGGCGCTGCTCGAGGACGCGAGCCCCGGGGTGGCCTGGTGCCACCTGAACGCCGAGGCAGACCTGCTGACCGCGCTGATCGACGGGGCCGTCCAGGTCAGCGGGAGCGACGGCCCGGACGAGAAGGAATCCAAGCTCGCCGCGTTCGGCCGCGGGGAGATCAGGTCCTGGTCACCAAGCCCCGGATCGGCGCATGGGGTTTGAACTGGCAGAACTGCCACCGCATGACCCACTTCGCCGACTACTCGTTCGAATCCTTCTACCAGGCGGTGCGGCGCTGCTGGCGGTACGGCCAGGAGCACCCGGTCACCGTGGACCTGATCACGACGCCCGGCGGCCTGAACGCCCTCAAGGCCATGGAGCGCAAGGGCGAGCAGGCCGACCGCATGTTCGGGGCGCTGACGGCGAGCATGCGCGACGCCATCGGCGTCCGCCGCGACACCCCTTACGACAGCGACGTGGAGGTGCCCCCATGGCTGTGAGGCGGGGATATAAGCAAAACACAGAACACGTGCGGCGGCGGGTGGCTGCCCGGCTCGCAACGCTGACGCAAAAGCCGAAGCCTGTCAGCAAGGAATGGCTGGAGGAGCAGTACGTCGCTCTTCAGCGAGATTGCGTGCAGATAGGCAGGCAACTCGACAAGGATCCGAAGACGATCTGGGCGTGGCTGAAATATTACGGCATTCCGACTAGGCCGCGAGGAAACCAGTCCCACAAAGGCCAGCCGCCCGACTGGACGGGACGTCATCACTCTGAAGCCACTCGGGAACACATACGGGCAATCGCGTTTGCTGACGGCCGTGTTCCGTACCTCCGGAACGGGAAGCCCTGGCTGGCTGGCGTCAGCGGCCCCGAGCACCCGTCGTGGAAAGGCGGTGTTACCCCCGAACGCCAGGCCTTTTTACCAGACTCCCGAGTGGAAGAAAGCCGTCAAGGCCGTCTGTCGGCGGGCGGACGCCAAGTGCGAGCGATGCGGCGTTGACCACCGGAAGGTTCGCAAGCAGATGAAGTTTCACGTCCACCACATCGTGAGCTTCGCAGTCCGCGAACTGCGCGCCGCCGTAAGCAACCTGGCCCTTCTCTGCGAAGACTGCCACCGCTTCGTTCACAGCAACGCGAACACGGCATGCGAATTTCTCGGGGAGGCGACATGCCAGTAGCGGCCCAGAAAATCACCGATACCTACGCGATCTACCTCGGTGACGCCATGGAGGTAATGCCCGAATTGCCGGCCGCGTCCATTCACCTCTCGGTCTATTCTCCGCCCTTCGCCACCAGCGGCGGCGGGCTATACCACTACAGCTCAAGTGACCGGGATCTGTCGAATGCGCGAAGCTACAACGAGTTCTTCACGATGTACGGGTTCTTCGTCCGCGAGATGGCCCGGGTGACGATGCCGGGCCGGTGCAGCGCCGTCCACTGCATGGACGTCCCGGTCCGCAACCACGACAGCGGCGCGTTCATCGACTTCCCCGGCGACATAATCCGCCTGCACCAGGCCAGCGGGTTCGCCTACGTCGGCCGACACGCGATCTGGAAGTCCCCGCTGAAGGTCCGGAACGTAACCCTGGCCAAGGGGCTCGTGCACAGGACGGTCACCGAGGACGCTGCCAGCGCGACTCTGGCCGCCGCGGACTACCTGCTGATCTTCCGCCGCGACGGCGGCAACCCGGCGCCCGTTACCCACCCCTGCGGGTTCACCGAGTACTGCGGATGGTCTCATGCTGCCCGCAAGCTCGGCCTGCGTGACGTCGGCATCGAACTGGACGCGGCAGCGTGCCGGACGCGGGCCGCTGCCGGGCACCGGACCATCCGCGCCGACGTCGCCGGGTTCGGTCCCGGGCGGCTTGCCGGACGGGTGCACGGCCTTGCGGCATCCCCGCCATGCACGACTTTCTCCGAGTCCGGGGATCAGGCGGGCAGCGAGTGCGCGGCTCTGCTGTCTGAGCTGGTCGGCGACGCGCTCGCCCGGCGGGACACGAGATCCGCGCACCGTGCGGCGATGAGCAGGTACCTCACCGCGTCGGGGTGGAAGGCGGACGCCAGGGATCGTGACGCGAGGATCCGGTCCGCCGCCGCGTCCGCGGCCCTCGTCGCCGAGCCCGCCCGGTTCATCGCCGAGTGCCGCCCGGAATGGGTGGTACTTGAGCAGGTGCCGTCCGTCCTGCCGCTGTGGGACGTGTACGCCCGCACGCTCGCCGCGGCGGGCTACAGCGCATGGGCCGCGGCGTCCTTGACGCGGCCGACTACGGGGTGCCTCAGCGGCGTCTGCGGGCCATCCTGATCGCCTCCACGGCGCACCGGGTGGAGCGCCCCGAGCCGACCCACTACGACCCGCGCAGGGGCACTCCTCTGTGGGGGCAGCCGTGGATCACGATGGCGGCCGCCCTTGGCTGGGGAGCGACCGGCAGGCCCGCGCCCACCGTCACCGCAGGCGGCACGGCGACCGGCGGCGCGGAACCGTTCGGGCACCGGTCCAGGGACAGCCTCCACGCAGCACGCCGCGCCGGGCAGTGGATCACGCGAGGGGAAGCCCCCGGCAGCGGCGAAGCGGCGCGGCCCTTCACGGCGGTCCTGAGCGAGTCCCGGGTCGGCAGGCCAGTACACAACGGCCGCGAGTGCGGCGGAGAGGCTCATTCCTCCCGCGACGCGGTGCGCATCAGCGTGGCCGAAGCGGGCGTCCTCCAGTCATTCCCGCAGGACTACACCTGGCAAGGCACGAAAACACAGCGGTACCAGCAGGCCGGCAACGCCGTCCCCCCGCTGCTCGCCGAGCATGTCCTCGCGATGGCAACAGGACTCGCCAGGCGGGAGGCAGCAGCGTGAGCGCCGGCTGCACATCTGACGCCCGCTGCAACCCTCAGGCGCTCTGCAGTTCCTGCAACCGCCGGAAGGAGGCTCGCGTCTGATGGCTCGCATCAGGAGCGTGAAACCTGAATTGCGCACGTCGCTGACTGCGGCTGAGTGGCCGCGCGAGGTCCGTTACTTCTGGGTGCTGCTGTGGGGGTACCTGGACGACGAGGGCCGCGGCGCGGACGTGCCGAAGCTGATCATGTCGGACTGCTTCCCGATGGATGAGGACCTGTGCGCGTCTGACATCGACAAGTGGCTAGACCTCCTTGCCACGCCGTCACCCGGAGGCGGCCCTGCCTCGATCTGCCGGTACACCGTCGCCGGCCGCAGCTTCCTTCACGCCCCGCGCTGGAAGAACCACCAGAGGCCGCAGCATCCCACCCCTTCGAAGTACCCGCCGTGCAACCGCGGCGGCGACTGCGGCGCACCCTCACGAGATCCTCACGAGTCCCTCATGAGCCCTCATGAGGGACTCTCCGGATCGTTCCGCAGCCCCCGAAATGTCGCCCCCACGCACGATCCCGGCGCATCGCCGCAGGCCACCGATGGCCCCTATGGGCCGGGCACTGGTTCCAGAAACGCCCAGATCCTGCATCTGCCAAGCTCGGGTGCCCTTTCATGCGGCCCTCATGAGGATCTCCGGAATCCTCATGAATCACGCTCCGGTAACGCGATGTTGCACGCTCCTTCTACTTCTCCATCTACAAAAGCAGTAGATGGAGAAGTAGAAGATCAAAAACCTTCTACGTCGGAGATCGCTCCGCGACCATCCGACGCCCACCCCGACGATCAGCCAGCAGCCACCTCTGGTGCCTCAGGTCCACGTGATGACGTTGCACGGCTCTGCGCTCACCTCGCTGACCGCATCGAAGCCAACGGCAGCAAGCGCCCGGCCGTTAGCGCCAGGTGGCGTGACGCCGCGCGCCTCATGCTCGACCGCGACGGCCGCACCGAGGAGCACGTACGCGCAGTCATCGACTGGTGCCAGGACGACACCTTCTGGAAAGCCAACATCCTGTCGATGCCCAAGCTCCGCGAGCAGTTCGACCGTCTCCGCCTCCAGGCGGCCGACCGTGACCGTGAGGGCCCTGGCCGCGGCCAGGAGGCCTACCGAAACCCCGATGACCAGTCCGTCTACGACAGGGGCTTCCGGTGAGCGGCCAGGAGCGGGCCTACGACCTGAGCACCCGCGAGGGCTGGCAGCGGCGCAACGCGGAGATCGCCGCGCGGCGGATCCCCGTCAGGTACCGGCAGGCCACGCTCACGTGCCCGGAGGTAGCCGCCTGGTGCTCGGAGATCCAGCATCATCTCGCGCTAGGCCGGCCGACCGCGGCCCCTTCGCTTCTGCTCATCGGCCCGACCGGGTCCGGGAAGACGCACGAAGCCTACGCCGCACTGAGGCAGCTCGGCGAGGCGGGCGTCACAGAATCCTGGCTGGCGATCTCGGTACCGGACCTGTACGGGCTGCTGCGGCCGCGCCCCGGCGCGGACAGCGAGACCGCCTACCAGGCGTGGGCGGGCGCGCCGCTGCTGCTGCTCGACGACCTGGGCGCGGCCAAGCCCAGCGACTGGACCGAGGAAGTCAACTACCGGCTGGTCAATCGCCGCCATGATCACGGCCTGCCGACGATCTTCACATCGAACCTGCCCACCATTGCGGCGGAAGGCAGCCCGTCGCTCGCAGCCGCGCTGGGCGAGCGGGTCTTCTCGCGGATCGCCGGGATGTGCGGCACACCCGTGGCCCTGAAGGGCGAGGACCGGAGGCGGCAGCCATGACCACGCTGGGTCTTGAGACCGCGCCCGCAGTACGGCTGCGGCCGTACCAGGTGCAGGCGATCGAGGCGGTGGAAGCCGCCTTCGCGCGGGGCGTCCGCCGCCCGCTCGTCGTGATGCCCACCGGCAGCGGCAAGACTGTCGTCTTCTCACACCTGGTCAGCCGCCGCCCGGGCCGGTCACTGATCCTCGCCCACCGGGACGAGCTGATCGCCCAGTCGGCGGCCAAGCTGCAGATGGTCAGCGGGTCGCTGGACATCGGGATCGTTGAGGCCCGCAGCGACGAGCACGGGGCCCGGGTCGTCGTCGCGTCGGTGCAGACCCTCGCGCGGCCCGGGCGGGCGGAACGGCTCGGCGGGTTCGAGACCGTGATCGTCGACGAGGCGCACCACGCGGTCGCCGCCACGTTCCGGGATGTCCTGGAGCGCCTCGGCTGCTTCACCGACCCGCAGGTGCTGACCGCCGGCTTCACCGCGACCGCCGGCCGGTCAGACAACGTCGGGCTCGGTGCGGTGTGGGAGGAGATCGCCTACCAGCGGGGCATCGTCCAGATGATCGCCGAGGGCTACCTGGGCAACGTGAAGGCGATCCAGGTCGGCGCCGATTTCGACCTGGGCAACGTGAAGGTCAGCGGCGGCGACTACACCGACGCGTCGATCGGCGCCGAACTGGAGCGCTCGCACGCGCTGGACGCGGCCGCGGAGGCGTACCGGCGCCACGCCGCGGACCGGCCCGGCGTCGCCGTTCACGCCAACGATCGCGACCGCCCACGCGCTCGCTGAGGCGCTGCGCGGCCGCGGAATCGCCTCCGAGGCCGTGTCCGGGAAGACGCCAGACGATGAGCGCCGCGCGATCCTCGCCCGGCTGTACCGAGGACAGACGCAGGTCGTCGCCAACGCCCAGCTGCTGACAGAAGGCTGGGACGAGCCGCGGGTGTCCTGCGCGCTGATGCTACGGCCCACCAAGTCAGCCCCGCACTTCTGCCAGATGGTGGGGCGGATCCTGCGGCCGTTCCCCGGCAAGGAAGACGCGCTGCTGCTGGACATCACGGGGGCATCCGAGCACGGCCTGGCGACCATCGCGACGCTGGCGGAGCTGACGCCGGGATCGGTGCGGAAGAACCAGTCGCTGCTGGATGCGGCCGAGGAGCAGGCCGGGATCGAGCAGGCGCGGATCGCGGTGGCGGCGGCCCGCACCCGGCAGGTGGAGCTCCTGCGCCGCAGCGAGCTGCGGTGGCTGAGCGTCGGTGACGCGTGGGTGCTGCCCACCGGGGCGGGCCAGGTGATGATCCTCGTTCCGGCATCGCCTCCCGCCAACGGCGACGCGTGGGACGTGTGGCGCTGCCCGGCTAGCTGCGCCCCGCTCCTGGAGTCGGGCAGGCCGCTGACACTGGAATGGGCACGCGGGGTCGGCGAGGAAGTCGCCCGGGCCCACGGCAGCGTGCTGTCCCAGGCCGACGCGGCGTGGCGGGACAGGCCCCCCAGCCGGGCCCAGCTGGGAGCGCTGGCGTCGATGCGCTACACGGGCAAGAGCGGCCTGACGCGCGGGGATGCGTCGGACCTGCTGACCGCCCGCGACGCGGCGCGCCAGATCCGCGCGATCCGGAAGGCGGCCGCACGGTGAGCGACCTTTCGCAGATCATGCCCAGCGACATCGAGGCGGAGCAGGCCGTGCTCGGGTCGATGATGATGTCGCCGTCCGCGCTAGCGGACTGCGCGGAGATCCTCACCGCCGGCGACTTCCTGCGCCCGGCGCACCGGGAGATCTTCGCGGCGGTCATGGCGATGGCCGACCGGGGCGAGCACGCGGACGTACTGAGCGTGCGGACGGAACTGGAGCGGCGCGGCACGATCCAGAAAACCGGAGGCGCCCCGTACCTGCACAGTCTGCTTGCCGCGGTCCCGGTCCCGGCGCAGGCGGCGTTCTACGCCGGGAAGGTCCGCGAGTGCGCGGTCAGGCTGCGGCTCGCCCAGGGCGGCCAGGCCATCACCGCCGCGGCCGTCAACCCGGGCCTCGACGTAGCCGAGCAGGTTGACGCCGCCTACCGGGTGCTGGACGAGGCCGCTGGCAACGCGACGCCGCCCCGCGCGGTGAGCGTCGCCGACCTGATCGGCCCGGCGCTCGAGGTGATCGAGGCCGGCCCGGACGTGCGGCAGGGCATCCCGTCCGGGTGGGCGGACCTGGACCGGCTGATCGCAGGGTTCCGCGGCGGGGAGATGATCACGGTCGGGGCGCGGCCCGGTGCTGGGAAGACGGTGGTGCTGCTGAACGTCGCAGTGCACGCTGCGGTGCACCTGGGCGTCCCGGTCCTGGCGTGCAGCCTGGAGATGTCGCGGCAGGAGTGCGCCGAGCGGATGATCGCGTTCACCGGCGGCGTCGACCTCGGCCGCATCCGCAGCCGGGCACTGGAGGAATCCGACTGGGACCGGATCATGGCCGCACACTCCCGCCTGACCGGGGCACCGGACCTGATGCTCAGCGACGACCCGTACACGTCGGTGCAGAGTATCCGCGCGGACCTGCGGGCGATGCGCCGCGCCGGCACCCCCGCCCAGCTGGTGGCAGTGGATTACCTGCAGCTCATGACGTCGCGGGGAAGGCCGGAGAACCGGCAGCAGGAGGTATCGGCGATCTCCCGGGGCCTGAAGCTGCTGGCGAAGGAGTTCGACGTGCCGGTACTGGTCGGCTCCCAGCTTGAATCGAGGCTCAAGGCGGCCAAGGAGACAGCCGAACGCCGCGAAGACGATGCGACCGGCCGAGAGGGAAACCACGAAGAAGACGGCCAAGACAGTGCTACGGACACGAGGCGGCTGACCGTCAATAACGGCCTGCAACAGGAAAGCCGATGCGTCCCCCGGCGCTCGCCACCCGGCGGCAAGCGCCAGGGGACGGCCACTTCGCGCATAGGTGGACCATCTGCGCGGCGTGATCCACGCGGGCAGCCCTACCCTGAACCGCCCCGAATCGGCAGAACGGTTAGCAGCAGTCAGACCAACAGGGAAGTAACGCTTGGTGAGAGCCAAGCGGTGCAAAGAGCGCCGCCGTTGCTCATAGTCCTGTGAGCAGATAAAAGGGCCGCTAACACCGTAGTGGCCGAGGCGCATAGTGCCGTGCGATAGTTAGGTTGCGAGCCGAGGGGGTGGCGGGATGCCGTTGGCGGCGGTCCTGATAGCGCTGGCGGCGCTGGCCGGGAACACGGTGGTTACCGCAGCGGTGACCGATGCGTGGGAGTCGGCCCGGAAGGGGTTCGCGCGGCTGCTGGGCCGCGGTGACCCGGGCAAGACGAAGCTAGCCGAGAAACGCCTAGCGGAGACACACGACCAGCTCACCCAGGCGGCGGGCGCGGATCTGGAGCGGACCCGGGCAGCACTGGCGGCGCAGTGGGTGACCCGGATGGCCGACCTGCTGGAAGAGGACCCGAGCGTCGAGGCTGACCTACGCACCTTGGTGCAGCAGATCCAGGCGCAGCTCCCTGCCGGGACAGTGTCCGCCGCCGATCACGCGGTGGCGGCCGGGCGGGATGTGAACATCAGCGCTGATCGCGGCGGGATTGCTGCCGGGGTGATCCACGGAAACGTTGGGCCGCCGGACCCTACGTCGCCGGGTCCGGCACAGCTGCAGCCGCACCCGGGACGTGGAACCTGGCCTCTGGATCGCTAGGAGCCGACCGGGGCGGGACCGTGATCGGCACGCTGGCCTACCAGCGGCGGCCGGAGGCGCCAGGCATGCCGGTGCGGCTGGCGTCGCGTCCGGTGTTCCTGGCAGGGCGGGAGGGGCTGCTGGCGGAGCTGGACGCCGGGCTGGCTGACGGGCCAGGGCCGCGGCTGGTCGCGCTGTGCGGGCTGGGTGGCGCGGGCAAGACCAGCGTGGCGGTCGAGTACGCGCACCGGCACCTGGCCTATGCGGGATGTGCTGGCAATTCCCGGCCGAGGACCCGGCCCTGCTGGAGGCGGAGTTCGCGGTGCTGGCCGCCCACCTGGGGGCGCGGGATGTGGTGGATGCGCGGGACCCGGTGGCGTCGGTGCACGGAGTGCTGGCCCGGGCCAGGGCCGGATGGCTGCTGGTGTTCGACAACGCCGTGGACCGGGCACCGGTGGAGCGGTTCGTGCCGCCCGCCGGGAACGGGCGGGTACTGGTCACGACCCAGAGCCAGCACTGGCCGCCCGGCCAGGCCCTCGACGTCCCGGTGCTCGACACCAGCGTCTCGGCCGATTTCCTGGTGAACCGGACCGGCGACGCAGACCGGGCAGCGGCCCGAGAGCTGGCGGCGGCTCTGGGCGGGCTGCCGCTGGCCCTTGAGCAGGCTGCCGCGTACATGCAGGCCACCGGCACCACACTGGCCCGCTACCTAGTGCTGTTCCGGAAACGGCAGGCCGACCTGCTCGCACGGGGCGAGACCGCCGGGCACCCAGCGAACGTGGCCGCCACCCTCGGCTTGGCGTTGACCGGGCTGGCACGCCAGGCCCCAGTTGCAGCGAGACTCCTGCAACTGCTTGCATTCCTGGCCCCCGAGCCGGTCCCGCTGGGGCTGTTGCTCGCCGGCGGGCAGGACGGGGACCTGCCGGACGTCGAGGCGATAGCCGGGATTAGGCCGCTGCTAGATGATCCGGTCGCCACCGGGGACGCGATCACCGCACTCCGCCGCTACTCCCTCATCGCTCCGGCCGGAGACAGCCTGGTGCTGGTGCACCGGCTGGTGCAGGCTGTTAACCGCGGCCAGCTCACGGCGGACGCGGCCGCCCAGTGGCGGCAGGCCGCCGCAGCCCTGGTGGAGGCGGCCGTCCCCCCCGACCCGGCAGAGCCCGCCGCGCGGTCGGCGTGTGCGGTGCTGCTGCCGCACGCCCAGGCGGTCCTTGACCTAACCAGCGAAGGCATGAGGCGGATCGCCCAGTACCTCGGGGAGATCGGCAGCTACCGGGCAGCTCGGGACCTGCACCGGCTGATCGCCGACGCGTACACGGCAGACGACGCCCACGGCCCCGAGCACCCCAGCACCCTGACCGCCCGCCACGTCCTTGCTTCCTATACCGGGGCGGCGGGAGATTCGGCGGGCGCCCGTGACCGGCTCGCCGCCCTGCTGCCCGTCCGCGAGCGGGTCCTGGGTCCCGAGCACCCCGACACCCTGGCCGCCCGCCACGACCTTGCCTCCTGGACCGGGCTGGCAGGGGACATTGCCGGGACCCGTGACCAGCTAGCCACCCTGCTGCCCATCCGCGAGCGCATTCTGGGTCCTGAGCACCCCGACATCCTCGCCGCCCGCCACGACCTTGCTTACTGGACCGCGGAGGCAGGAGACGTTGCCGGGGCCCGTGACCAGCTAGCCGCCTTGCTGACCATCCGGGAGCGGGTGCTGGGTCCTGAGCACCCCGACACCCTGGCCGTCCGTGACGAGCTCGCCAACCGGACCGGAGCGGCCGGGGATGCCGCGAGTGCTCGCGACCAGCTTGCCGCCCTGCTGCCCGTCCGCGAGCGGGTCCTCGGCCCCGAGCATCCAAATACCCTGGGCACCCGCCAGAGCCTTGCCTCCTGGACCGGGTCGGCAGGGGATCCCGCGGGTGCTCGCGACCAGCTTGCCGACCTGCTGCCGCTCATCGAGCGCATCCAAGGCCCCGACTATCCCGCGACCCTGACCGCGCGCCACAACCTTGCCTGCTTGACCGGGGAGGCCGGGGACGCCGCGGGTGCTCGCGACCAGCTTGCCGCGCTGCTGCCGCTCAGCGAGCAGGCCCAGGGGTCCCACCATTTCCACACCCTGGACACCCGCTACAAGCTCGCCTGCTGGACCGGGGAGGGAGGAGATGCTGCGGGTGCTCGCGACCAGCTTGCCGTCCTGCTACCCATCCGCGAGCGGGTCCTCGGCCCCGACCACCCCGCTACTTCGGCCACCCGCAATAGTCTCGCTTACTGGGCGGAAAAGGCGACAGGCTGATCCGCAGCACTTGGGGCAAGATAGTGCGCTGAGTCCCCTTCGGGCACTAAGCGCTGATGGCCCGGGCGCGGGCCATCTGAACCGCCCGGGCGCGGGCGTCGTACATCCGGGCATGACGAGGAAGACCGCCAGGCGGTCCCGGCGCGCGCCGGGCGACGGCAAGCGGGACTACAAGGTGGCGGTCCGGTTCACCGCCGACGAGCACGCGAAGCTGGAGGCCGCGGCGGAGGCCGAGGGCCTAGTGCTCGCTGCGTACGTCGGCATCGCCGTGCTGGCGGTGGCGGACCCGGAGGAAGCAGCCGGGCACGCCAGCCGGGCGGAGCTCAGGGCCCTGATCGGCGCGACCGAGCAGGTCCGCATGGCCGGGCACCTGCTCAACCAGGTTGTCAGGACGATGCACACGCTCGGGCAGGTCCGTCCGGAGGTCGGGTACATCGCAGCCAGGGTCTGGGCGCAGGTCGAGGCCCTGGACGACGCGGTGCTCGCGGTCGCGGGGCCGCTGCGGGTCAAGAGGCGGCGGCGCCGGTGATCGGCCGCGTGGTCAGCCGCCCCAAGCACCCGTTCCGCCTGCTGAAGTACCTGTTCGGGCCGGGACGGAACAACGAGCACGTGAACCCGCGGCTGGTTGCGGTGTGGGCCGGGCACCCGGCGCACCTTGAGCCGCCCGGCGAGGGAACCGAGGGCGCCAGACGTGGCGGCTCGCGCAGATCCTCGAGGCGCCCGTCGCGGTGGCCCGCGGCAAGGTCCCGGCCGAGCTGGTGTGGCACTGTGTGGTCAGCGCCGCGCCCGGTGACCCGGAGTTCGGCGACGGCGCCTGGCAGCCGATCATCGCGGAAATGATGCACCGTACCGGCCTGTCAGAGTACGGCCAGGAAACAAGGGGTGCCGGTGGGTCGCGGTGCACCACGGCGGCAACCACGTTCACGTCGTCGCGGTCCTGGCCCGGACAGACGGACGCCCCGTCAGCATCCACGGCGACTACAACCGGGTCCAGGAGGCGATGTCCTGGGCCGAGCGCACCTACGGCCTGACCCCGGTGGCCCGGGCCGGGCCGCGCGGCACCGCCGCCCGGCGGCCGACCCGGGCCGAGGCCGAGAAAGCAGTCCGCGAGCACGCCAAGCCGGGCCGGGCCGGGCCCCCGGTGACGACCCGGGTCCGGCTCCGCGGCCTGGTCGCCGAGGCCGCGGCGGCGGCCCGGTCCGAGGAGGAGTTCCTCGTCGGCCTCGCGGCCCGCAGTGTCACCGTCCGGCCCCGGTACAGCCCCGCCCGGCCCGGCGAGGTCACCGGGTACGCGTTCGGGCTGCTGTCCGACACCACCGGGGCCATGGGCGGCCCTGTCTGGTTCGGCGGGTCCAAGCTGGCCCCCGACCTGTCACTGCCCCGGCTCCGCGCCCGCTGGCCCGGAAGCCCGGGCCAGCCCGGCCCGGGTACAGCAGACCGGCCCGGCCCGGGCTGAGGTGCCCCGAGCTTTCCGGACAGTCATCCGTTAGGATGACATCTGGAAAGGTGAATTGTTTTGACCCGACCGAAGAATAAGAGCTTCTCACCCGAATTCAAGGACGAAGCCGTGAAGATGGTGATCGAGACGTCGCGTCCGGTGGCCATCGTGGCGAAGGAGCTCGGAATCAACGAAAGCACCCTCGGTAACTGGGTGAGCGCCTATCGCCGTGATCATGCCGGCGAAGAGCCGCCGCCGACCCTGACCGAGCGAGCGCGGCTGCGCGAGCTCGAGCGGGAAAACCGGGAACTGAAGATGGAGAACGACTTCCTGAAAAAAGCCGCGGCGTACTTCGCCCGCGACCATCGGTGACCGAGAAATTCGAGTTCATCGACGCGGAGTATGCGGCTTACCGGGAATCTTGAGATACGCACGTGCCGTCGATCGTTAAAATGTGCAGGTGGATTGAGGTTTCCCGGTCCGGCTTCTACGAATGGCGGAATGCGCCGGAATCAGCGACCGCGAAAAGGCGGGGCGAGCTGGCGCTGGTCATCAGGAAATCATTTGACGACTCGAATGAGACCTACGGGTACCGGCGGGTCCACGCGGACCTGGCGGCCTGGGGCGTGCCGTGCGGGCCGGAGTTCGTCCGGTCCGTCATGCGCGAGCTGGGCCTGGAAGCCTGCCAGCCAAAGCCGTGGCGGCTCAGCCTGACCGAGGGCGACGGCCAGGAGCACGACATTCCCGACCTGTGAACCGCGACTTTACCGCGGACGCGCCCGGCGAGAAAATGGTTGGCGATATAACGTACATTTCCACGTGGCAGGGCTGGGTCTATCTGGCAACGGTAATCGACTGCTATACGAAGGCCGGCGTCGGCTGGGCGATCGACGACAACTACAAGACGCCGCTCATCGAGCGGGCCATCGAGATGGCCGCACGCAACAATTCTCTGGCCGGCAAGGCGATTTTTCACACCGACCGCGGCAGCAATTACACGTCCGTGCAGTTCGCCCGGACGCTGAAGAAGCTGAACATCCGGCACTCCGTCGGCCGCACCGGCATCTGCCCCTTGACCGGCCAATCCCTGGAAACCCGCAGGTCAGGGACACGCCGGGAGGTGGCGGGATCCTTGCCCGGCGGTGACGCCGGCGATACACCTGTCCGCCATGAGCACGGGGGATTGCCTGCTGCGGCTTGAGCAGCGTGACGGCGGCTGGGTGCTGGGCGGGCCGGGAGCTGAGCGTTTCGGGCTGGTGAACGAGTACCTGTCGCACCTGGCGGACCGGAATTATTCGCCGAAGACGGTGCGGGCTTACGGGTTCGACCTGCTGGCGTTCTGCCGCTGGCTGCTTGCCGAGGAGATCGGGCTGGCGGCGGTGACGACGGACGTGCTGCTGCGGTTCCTGGCCGCCTGCCGGCAGGCCAGGGTTCCCGGCCGGCCAGGGCCGAACGTCGTGTCGATGTCCGGTCGGCGGCTTGACCAGTACGCGGCGGCGACGGTCAACCACCGGCTGATCGCGGTCTCGGGGATGTTCGCGTTCCGGTGCATGCGGGACCCGGGAGCGCCGAACCCGGTGCCGAAGGGCCGCGAGGTCCGCCGGGCCTCGCCGGGGCAGCGGAACGGCCTGCTCGCGCACGCCGCCCGCCGCCCGGCGGCAAGGTCGGCGCTGCGGCTGCGGGAACCGCGGCGGCTGCCGCGGGCGTTGGACCAGCGGGAGGCCGCGGAGCTGCTGGCCAGCTTTCGGACCTGGCGGGACCGGGCGATCGCCGGGCTGATGCTCTACTGCGGGCTGCGCAGCGGCGAGGTCCTCGGCCTGGACGTGACCGACGCGGACATCGGCGGCCGGTGGGTGCAGGTCACCGGCAAGGGCAACCGGGAACGGCGGGTGCCGCTGGATCCTGACGTCGGCGCGGTCATCCAGGCCTACCTGCTGGCTGAGCGGCCCGAGACGGCCAGTGCCCGCATGTTCATCGTGGCCAAGGGCCCGCACCGCGGGCAGCCGCTGACGGAGGCCGGGCTGCGCCGCGTCTTCCGCTACCACCGCGAGATCGCCGGCGTTCCCGCAGGGAACCCGCACGCGCTCAGGCACACCTTCGGCACGGCCGGCGTCGACCTGGCGGTGATGCAGGCCCTGCTCGGCCACGCTCACGTCGATACCTCGGCCCGGTACGTCCACCTGGCTCCCGCGCACGTGAAGGCGGAATTCGATGCGGCTCGTGACCGTATACGCGCCCGGGGCTGACCCGCGGCCGCTGCTGGCCGCCTACCGGGCTCACCTGGAGCGCACCGGGCGGGGCAATGCCTCGTACTGGTGGGCGGCCCGGGATTTCTTCTCCCGCTGGCCGGACCCGGCGATGTGGGCGGCCGAGCCGCTGGAGGCCCGGCTGTCGGCCAGCTCGGCGCACCGGCCGGTGATCACGTTCCTCATGATCCACGGTCACCTGCGGCCCGGATACGACTACCTGCTGGAACGCAAGATCTCCAGCCTCTGGCGCGAGCTGGGCGGAACCACGCTGGGCGAGGACCTCGCCTGCGTCCTGGACGCCGCAGCCCAGCTCGGGTTCAGCGGGCGGGTCGCGACCGCGAACGCGTCCCAGGTCCCGGCCCGGCTGCTGATCCAGACCGGGCGGCGCCTCGGCGAGCTGACCGCTGCCGACCTGGGCGAGCTCGCCGCCGCCGGGCGGGAACGCGAGCAGCGCACAGGGCAGGGCTGGCGGCACTACCAGTCTGGGCTCAGCTTCACCCACCGGGTCCTGTTCCACCTCGGCATCCTGGCCAGCCCGCCGGATTCCGGGCCGAAACCGGTCCCGTTCGCGGGCCGGCTCGCGTGCGTCACTCCCGCGATCGCCTCGGCCATGACGGCCTACCTGGAGCTGAAGCTGGCGACCTGCAAGCCCAAGACCGTCTCCAGCCTGGCCACCCGGCTGATGCACTTCGGCCGGTTCCTCACCGAGACCGACCCCCGGCTCGCCACGCTCGCGGGCCTGGACCGGCAGCGCCACATCGAGCCCTACCTCGCATCGGCCGCCCGCGCTGCCGACAGCCGCACCGGCACCGCGATCACCCCGGGTGAGCGGCAGCAGCGGATCCTCGCGGCCCGGAACTTCCTCGCCGACATCACCGCCTGGGGATGGGGCGAGGCGCCCGCACGGCAGCTCGTCTTCCCCGCCGACATCCCGAAGCTGCCCCGGGTCCTGCCGCGCTACCTGCCCGTGGACGCCGACCGGCGGCTCACCGCTGCGCTGCGCGAGTCACCATACGAGCTGGCCGCCTGCGCGCTGCTGCTCCAGCGGGCCTGCGGGCTGCGGATCGGCGAGCTGCTCGACCTCGAGCTCGACTGCGTGCACGAGGTTCCCGGCTCCGGCGCCTGGCTGAAAGTCCCGCTCGGCAAGCTCGACAGCGAACGGATGGTGCCGCTCGACGAGGAGACGCTCGCCCTGATCGACACGATCACCGAGGTCCGCTCGCCCGGCCGCCCGGTGCGCCACCCCCGCTACGGGCGGCCCGCCCAGTTCCTGTTCACCCACCACGGCCGCCGCCTGTCCCAGAACGCGCTGCGCGAGGAACTCGACCGCGCAGCCCAGTCCGCCGGGCTCGGGCACGTCGTCCCGCACCAGCTGCGGCACACCTACGCCACGGCCATGGTGAACGCTGGAGTCTCGTTGCAGGCACTGATGGCCCTGCTCGGGCACGTGTCCGCAGACATGAGCCTGCGCTACGGGAAGCTGTTCGACGCGACCGTCCGCACCGAGTACGAACGAGCCCTCGACCTGGCCAAGCAGCGGCTCGGTGCCATGCCCGCCGGACGCCCCGGCCTCCCGCTCGCCCAGGTCACCGGCGGCGCCGAATGGAAAGACGCGCCAGCGCTCAAGTCCCGGCTGGCGGGAGGGTTCTGCCTGCGCGCGCCCGCCCAGGGCGCCTGCGCCTACGCCAACATCTGCGAGCACTGCCCGAGCTTCCGGACCGACACCGGCTACCTCCCGGTCCTCGCAGCCCAGAAAACCGACGCCGAGCAGCTGGCCCGCGACGCCGAAGAACGCGGCTGGATCACCGAAGCCGACAGGCACCGCAAGCTCATCGCCCGCCTCGACGACCTCATCGGCGGAATCCAGGCCGGATGACCAGCCCAGACCGCACCGCCCGGGCCGAGCAGGCATGCGCCGAGCTCGCCGACGCCGGCCAGCCCGTCACCTTCAGCGCCGTCGCCGCACGCGCCGGCATCGGACGCGCCACCCTCTACCGCGACCCCGCACTGCGCGCACTCGTCGACGGCCACCGCCACGCCGCCGCCAGCGCGGGCACCCTCACCGGCCTGGCCGACGACATCACCGCCCTGCGCACCGCGATCGAGGCCGTCGCCGCACGCGTCCGCCGCCACGAAGAACAAATCAGGCAACTCAACCGAAAAAAGCAGTAGACCACCCAGAAGAAATCAGCACCACTGGCAAATTGATTAACCGGCCAATGGGCAACCCCAGCCATATTGGCCGGTTAATGCTATGACAATGCGATGGCAGAGAGTTTCAACGCGGCGCTGAAGAACGAGCTGGTTCACCGGACCCATTATCCGACCCGGGTGCACGCCCGCCGTGACGTTGTGAGGTACATCGAATTCTGGTACAATTCAAAACGTCGGCACTCCGGGCTTCAGTACAGGAGCCCGCGGCAGGTCCGTGACGAATACGTGGAACGGCAGTCTTCGCCCGCCTGGCCCGGGCAGGGCTGCGGGTCAACCTGCGGCCCGATCCGGACAAGACCGGCCGGGCCACCGGGTACGCCGTCAGCCTGCCCGGCCTGGGACAGACCACCCAGGCCGGCTCAGGCGCGCAGACCGGCCCGGTTGCGCAGACCGGGCGGGCGATGTGGTTCGCGGCCAGCGACCTGGGCCAGCAGCTCGGCCTCGGGCGGCTGCGTACCCGGTGGGCGGCCGGCCGGGCCGGCGCCGCCCCCGGCCCGGACCTGTTCGACGGGGCCGGCGGCCGGTGGGTCTACGCCTACGCCGCCGCCGTCGCTCAACGGGCCGCCGCCGACATCCGGGCCGCCCGGGGTCGCGACGGGGCGGACATCGCCTGGGCCGCGGCCGACCTGATCACCTCGGCCGCCGAGGCCACCGGGAACCCCGAGCTGCACCGGGCCGCCGACGGGTTCCGGCGGGCCGCCCGCGCGCCCTGGGGCTGTGCCCCGGCCGCCCGCTCCCCCGCCGGGGCCATGATCCGGACCGCCGCCTACGCGCTCGCCGGCTGCGCGCCCGTCGACCGGCGATCGGCCGTCCGCCGCGCGCTCATCGCCGCGCTCACCCTCCTGGTCCGCGCCGTCGCGGACATGCGCCGCGAGCGGACGGTCCGCGAGCAGGCCCGCCGCGTCCGCGAGGAACGCGCCCGCCGGCTCCGCGCCGCAGCCCGCGATTCGCAGGCACACGAGCGCAAGACCCAGGTGCAGAGCCTCCAGGCCGACGACGCCGCCCGCGCCGCAGCGGGCCTCGCCCGCGCAGCCGGCCCGACTTGGGGCGCCGACCCCGCCGCCGCGGCGGCCGCCGCCGCCAGCCAGTCCGTGCCCGGATCCAGGACCTCGGCCCCGGCACCAGCCCCCCGGCGCCGCCCGGCGGCATCCCAGCGATAACACCGGAATCACCGGCGATCTCGCGACGGAATCTCACCGTCAGACTGGCGAACAGGCGGGCCGCGATTCGCCTACCCGGGGCGCTGTGGGACGCGGCCGCCCATAGCTAACTGAACGTTCTGTACAACTTGCGGCGGCCTGGCCCTGGGCTCCGGGGGGCGCGGCGAGGGACTGCCTCGTATGCCGTGTAGCGATACGCTTCCCTGTCAAGTCAACGTGTTGAAGTTCTAGTCACTATTTTGGGCCAACCCGAGACGGGCGCATGCACTCCCTGGATCTAGGGAGCGGCCCTCATACCGGCTATGTGGCCGTAGGCTGGCGCGCATTCTGGTGTCCATGTCCTGTCCCTGGTGCAGGGAGCGCATGTGATCTGCTGGGCTAACGGGCCGTTCGAGGCTGGCAAGACGACGCTCGCGGGGGAGCTGGCGCACCGGGACGGCGATGAGGGCCCTGCTCGTTCCCGTCGGAGGTCGTTGCCCTGGCCGGCGGTGGGGGCCTCCGGTTCATGCGCTCGCTGCGGGCGCTCATCGGCGCGGAGCGGATCTGGATTACCGATTGGTGGGAATTCTGACTGGACGAGGACGGCGCGGCCGCCGCGATTCTCGCCGCGTCCTTGATCATCCTTCTTGTCACCCACCGCTGACCAAGGTGACGAGTTGCCGTAGCGGACACAGGCTGGACGGTGACGGAACGCGCCGTGACCAGGCTGCCAGCGTCGAAGGCGATTAGCCAGTAGTGTCAGGTGATGGCGCGTGTTAGTTAGATCGGGAGATTGGCTCGAACATGCTCCCTGGCAGCTTTCGGGCAGGCCGCCTGACACGCCGTGCGACCATGGGCTGACGCTCCACCCGAACCAATCGACTCGGTGCGAACTAGCAGCAGGCGAGTCTATACGGGTCATCGTGACTGGTCGGATGGCCAGATTAGGGTCGTGGATGACGAAGACACGCCCCGCGAGCTTGAAATTGTCTTTCGTTTTCTGTGGTTTGGGCGGCTCGAGCCGATTCCAGATTTTCCAGGATGGTTTCCTCCGCCTTCCGGTGCCGGTTTCCCGGAAGATCGTCGCTGCACCCCGGTAAGCGCTGACTGCCTCCTCAAATTGCCCCATCTCCTGCAGGGTGTTGCCGAGGTTGTTCAGCGCCATGCCCTCGCTGTGCAGGTCCCCCGGTTTCCTGGAAGATCGCCGCTCCCTGCTGGTGAGCGTCGGCCGCACGCAGGAGACCCCGTGCTCACCCCGTACCGCGGCAGGAATAGGCCCGCCTCACAGAGGGACGCCAACCGCGCCCACGCCCAGCTCCGCGAGCCCGCCAAATGCCCAGCTAAAAGCCTGGCATATCCTGTGCAAACTCCGCCGCTGCCCCTCGCGTGCCGGGCAACTGGCCAAGCGATCCACGTTCTTCAAACCCGCGAAATCGGAGAATGAAAAGGCTAGATGACATCTTGACATCAATCATACTTGAGGCATACTCTGCCACAGTAGCCCTTGGCGCATGTTAAGAAAAGGATATTGAGAAATGACTGTCCACGGAAATGTCTCTATGTTCCTTCCAAGGGTTAAGCCTGAGCACATGCCATACCGCTTGGATGATGGGCGGGTCCGCATCGGAGGGGTGCTGTATGGGATCGCTGCGGAAATAGAGGACCCTAACGGCTCAGTGTGGACACTACTGGAGAGTATGGATGGAAGTAGGACTCCGGACGAAGTTGTTGCGAGGGTCCTTCATTTCCATCCGCGAGAATCAGAAGAGGAAATATATAGTGGACTAGAGTCCTTGTGCAGCTCTGGGTACGCGGAGGATATCGGCTCACCAGACCCTGCTGAATTGTCCGAACGAGAGAAGGCGCGGTATTCCAATAGTCGAGCATACTTCCGCTGGCTAGATCAGGTTCAGCGGGGTAGCACATGGGAGCCGCAGATAGCATTGCGAAATTCCAGAGTAACTATTGTAGGACTCGGCGGTACAGGGGGGAATGCGGCACTTGCGCTAGCAGCTAGCGGCGTAGGAAAGTTGCACTGCGTAGATTCAGATCGCGTTGAACTCTCGAATCTCAATCGTCAGATTATTTACGACGAAAGCGCAGTCGGCCAATCTAAAGTCGACTCGGCTATTCGAAAGTTGCGGGCTCTGAACTCTGACGTTGACGTCACGGGAACGCAACAATATATCAAGAACGTTGAAGATCTGATACCCTTTGCGGAGGATTCTGATGCCATCCTAATGGCCGCTGATCGCCCATCTGAAATTCGTAGTTGGGCCAACCGTGCATGCCTCGCAACCAAGACCCCTTGGGTTGAGTCTGGATATCATGGCCCGCTGGTCACGATTGGTACCTATGTTCCTGGAGAAGGCGCCTGCTGGGAATGTCTACGAACAGCCCAACGTGAGCAGCATAACCAGCTGTATTCCAAAGTCCACGACGCCGCTCATCGCGGTGAAGCTGTTGGAGGGAACGCTGTGGCAGCACCGTCGGCTGGCCTCTCTGGTTACTTGGCTGCCCATGCCGTTCTCGGCTTGCTGACTGGAATAGCGCCAGCCCCGACAGGCTGCATCTATGCTTTCAATCTTTTCGCGCTGAATGAACCATATATTTTTGACAGCGTACCGAGTGACATCTGCCCCGATTGCGGTCGCTCTGGTAGTTCTGACCGGAAAGAATAATTTGGCCCGAGGAAGAGGGGAGGTGACAAGCTAAATGACCAAAATCAAGATCCGCAAGCTCACCAAGAGCGAGACCAAAGCTGTACGCGTCTTTACTGCCTTGGCTTGATGCGAGTCAAGCCTTATCGCGACCCTGTTTCCCGTGGAATCAAGGATCTGTAGCGTCGGCGGATTTGACAAGGGGCTGCGGCCCGTACGATTGTTTGCGGATCGGGCTGGCTTCTGGCCTGCCGGCATGAGCCCGATGAGGGCCGCCACGAGGGTTCCCTTGTCAAATCCGCCGTGGCCCTGGCGACTTCCTGGTTTTCAGCGGCCCCACCGACTTCTCCGGTGTTCGCGCCAGCCGACCGGTACCAGGCGCCGTCGCAGCGGGAGCTGCGGCGTGCGCGCCGAGTCGGCGGCGCGAGCGGCGGTCGGCGGCAATCATCTCACCGCAGAGGCCGGCCGGGCGATCATCGCGGAGAACCGCGCGGCCTACGTCTCGGAGTACGGCGAGCCAGCATAGTCAAGGATCGCTTCCGCCGACCGCGAGCCGGGCCGGAGAGGGAGAAGGTGCTACTTCGGCTTCAGCGCGGCGAGCCGCGCGGCGCTCTCCGCGGAGTCGTAGTTCCTCGACCTGCGACAGCGGCCAGTACAGCCGGTACATGTAGCGGCGGGCGGCGGGGAACGGCCTGGTCGCCGGCCGGCCGCGCGACAGCCAGCCCGTGATGGTCCTGGGGTGCACCCCGCCCACCGCGGCGGCCCCGGCAATGTCGACCCAGACGTCGTCCTCGAGCGCGGGCAGCCCGAGCAGCCCGCCGGCCGCCGGCCTTCGGCCAGCGCCTCGCGAATGGCGGCCAGCTGCCCGTTCAGGTCCACGGTCTCCACCGGGTCCGTCGGCCCGAGCGCCATGCCGCACCTGCCCTTCCTAGACGCACCTTGCAGTTTCAGGACTGTAACGCCGCTCCCCCGCCCGTCCCCCGCCCGCGCAAACGCGAGGCGGCCCCGGACACCGAGGTCCGGGGCCGCCACGTGGCCTTTGCCGCGCCAGGGCAGCACCCCTGGACGGCGGCCAGCGCCTCGGCCGCCGTCGCGTACATGGGCAGGTGCCCGCTCATGCCGGCGGACAGTGGATCGCAGGCGGTGTCGTACTCCGGGTCGTCGGCCTCCGCGCGGGCGCGGGCCTTTACGTGATCCCACAGCGCGTCGACGTAGAGGTAGAAAGCCGTCCGGAGGCGCTCCTGCTCCGCGCGGCCGTCCGCGTCCAGGCGCTCAAGACCGCTGCGGTCGGCGTCGTGGAACGCGTCGGCGAGGTCGATCGCCTTTCCCCGTGCCGTAGCCCCTGGGTTCCGCAGCTCGGCCTGAGGCTGGTCTACGGATTAGGCTCCTGAAGTGCGGAAACACTGCCGTTCCAGGTACGGCGCGTGTATCTAGGGCAGCATTTCCGCAGGCCTGCATACTGCGCCCGAGCGTTGCGACGGGCTCCTCGCGGCAGTCTAACGGGCACATAACCCACATAACGTCCGCCGATTCGAGAATGGCCCATACTATGCGTATCGGCTAGCCGCGTGCGGGCAGCTGTACTCTGATCAGGTAATTCTAGAGGCGAGCCGGGCAACTTGGCCCGCGTTGGCTCGTGACCTGCGAGGATAATCGCTTCTAGATACACGCCGCCTCACGCCCTGCGCTATGCCATTTCCCCAGCTCAGGCCGACATTTTGTGAACCAAGCGCTAGGTTCATCGCGGGACCCGGGTCCATGCTGCACATGCGAAGCCCTGATAGGGCGGAATGTGACAGTATTGCCTTTGTCGGCCTTTGGATCTGAGGGGTGGGGAATGGATCCGGTCACGCTCATTGTGACGGCTCTTGCGGCTGGGACGGCGCTAGGGCTAAGAGATACCGCGTCGGCTGCGGTAAAGGACGCATATGCGGGCTTGAAGTCGATGGTGAGTAGACGGCTCGGCGGCCGCCGAGACGGTGATCTGGTCTTGGCGCGGTATGCCGAGTCACCCGAGACCTGGGAAGGTCCGTTGGCTGCTGAGCTGACTGCGGCCAGGGCAGGCAATGACCGTGATCTGATAGCGGCAGCGCAAGCCCTGATGAGGCTAGCCGATGAGGCCGGATACAAGTCAGGGAAGTACGACGTTGATGCACGGGGCTCGCAAGGCGTCCAGGTCGGTGACCATAACACCCAGCACAATGTATTCCGATACCCCACCGCGCCAGGCAACGCTGATGGGCTAGATCGTTGACCGAACCGCAGAAAAAGCGCCAGTCGGTACAGCCACGGGCTGGGGACGGCGAGCGATACCGGGTCGATGCCCGTGGAGTTGATGGGCTGCTGGTCGGTGATCAGGGCACGCAGATCAACTACTTTTACAAAGGAACGTGGACCGACGGGGTCGCGCCTCCTCCGCTGGTCAGTATGTCCGGGACAATCACCTCCCCATACCGGGGGCTGAGTGCGTTCGGGGAGCGGGACGTAGCGTTGTTTTTCGGCCGTGAGTCCGCTGCCACCCAAGTGCTTGAGCTGATGTCCCGGCGCCTGGAGGGGACCGGGCTGATCGTGGTGTCGGGAGTATCAGGGGCCGGCAAGTCCTCGCTTCTGCGAGCGGGGGTCCTGCCCCGATTGCGGGGAACAGGGCTTGAGCCTGCACCGGAAGCCGCATCATGGCCATGCCTGGTGTTCACCCCCGGCCGTCGGCCGTTGGAGGAGCTGGCGGTGCGAGTGGCGCCGGTCGCCGGCGCGGAGGCCACCGCCGTGCTGCGGAGCGTGGCCGCTGACCCGGCGGGTTTCGCCCTGACCGCCCGGCAGGCTGCCCTGGCTCATCTGGGCACTCCCGCGCCGGAAGGCAGGTTGCCAAATGGGGTGGGGCAGCGGCGAGTGCTGCTTGTCATTGACCAGTTTGAGCAGTTGTTTACCCAGTGCGAGGACGAAGACGAGCGGCAGGCGTTCATCACCGCTCTACACTCCGCCGCCGCTACCAAAGCGGATGGCTACCGTGAGCTTCCTGCGGCCGCTGTGGTGATCCTCATTCGCGCTGACTTTGAGGCGCGGCTAGCTGACTACCCACTGCTCGCTGCGTCGGTTCAGGACCGTTACCTGCTCACCTCGATGACTGAGCGGCAGCTGCGGATGGCCATTACCCAGCCCGCCGTCACCGCCGGGTCCAGCGTTGATAGCGACCTGGTGCAGGTATTGCTCGAAGATGTGCGCACTCGCTCCGGGTCGCCAACGACCACCTCCGGCAGCACGGCAATCGGCGCAGGAGTGCTGCCGCTGCTATCGCACGCCCTCGATCAGGCTTGGCGCGGCCGCACGGGCCAGGGGCTCTCGTTGGCCGACTACGAGCGGACTGGAGGCATCGAGGGCGCCGTGGCCGACAGCGCGCAACGTGCCTACGACCGGCTAACCCCGAGCCAGCAGACCGTGGCCCGGCAGGTGTTTATTTGCCTGACCGCCACCTCTAGCGATGGCGTGGACTACGCCGCTCGCGCTACCCGCGCCGACCTGACGGCAGGTAAGACCGAGGACCAAGCGCGCGATGTCGAGGCAGTCCTGGAAATGTTCACCGCCGAACGGCTGCTCACCCTAGCCGCTGGCAGCATCGAGATCAGCCATGAAGCGCTTCTCACCGCCTGGCCTCTACTCCGTGATAACTGGCTCGCCGACTCTCACGCCGACCGCATCATACGGACCAGGCTTCGCAGCACCGCTGGCGAGTGGGCGCGCAACTCTCGTGACCGGGCCTATCTTTATGGCGGTAGTCTCTTGGAGGCCGCCACCTCAAGCGCAAATCTAGTCCAGGCTGCCGCATCCCGCCATCCGCCGTTTAGCCAGGATGAACAAGATTTTCTTCAAGCCAGCACTCGAGCAAGTCGACGCGCAGGAGCGGTCCGCCGTGCCGCCACCGCAGGTCTCGTCACTCTGCTGGCCGTAGTGGCGGCTGCCGCAGTTCTGGCCGGAGTCCAGAGTCGGAATGCAGTCCACCAGCGTGATGTCGCAGCCTCAGGGCAATTGGCCTTTGAAAGTGAAAGTCCAGGTCAAACTAATCCCAGGATCTCCGACCTGGAGGCTGTCACTGCGTGGCGAATCAACCCTTCCAGCCAGACCCGGTACGCCACCCTGGAGGCAGCCACCCGACCAGAGACGGCTGTCCTCGCTGGCACCAGTGCGGTTTACGACGTGGCATTCAGTTCAAACGGCAAGCTTCTCGCCACCTTCACCAGCGACGGCACGATAAGGCTATGGAATGCGGTTACCCGTAAGCCGATTGGCCGTCCGCTCATCAGCGCCCATAGCCAGGCTGTCAATTTGATGACGTTCAGCCCGGACGGTCGAATTCTCGCTGTTGGCGCCCCCAACGGTACGGTGCAATTGTGGAATACCGCGACGCGCCAGCCGATTGGCCGCCCGCTATACACCGGGACACCCCCGTGGTCCATGAGCTTCGGTCCCGACGACCAGCACTTGGCCATAGGATCGATTGGCAAAGTAGAAGTATGGAATCTAGCTACCCAGAAATTGAGCGGACACCCGCTTTATGGTACCGCCGGGACAGCCGTCTCAGTCGCATTCAGTCGCGACGGTGACACCATCGCGCTGAGTTCCGGCACCATCGGCAATAGTGTGTCGCTGTGGAACGCTGCCACTCAACGCCCGGTCGGTCAGCCGATTCCTCTCCAAATCAGCAATATCGATTCGATGGCGTTCAGCCCGGACGGCGAGGTACTCGCACTCGGCGGCGCAAATGGCGGAGTGCAGCTATGCAATGTGACCATACTTAAATGCGCCAAGAACCCACTGATTCCCGACTACATCGGGACTAACACAGGTTCTCCTGTGGCGTTCAGTCCTGACGGAAGTACCCTCGCCACCGGGGGCTCCTACGACACAGTGAGGCTATGGGACGTCGCTACCCGCCAGCCGATTGGGAGCCCACTAGCCGCCAACTCCGGTTTGGTGGGGGCTCTAGTGTTCACCCATGACGGTAAAACCCTCCTCGTCGGTGCTCACGGAGGCGTTCAATTGTGGGCCGTCGCGTATTTGAGCGATGTACTGCCCGACCTTTGCGCCCTATCGGGGCACTCCTTCACACCGGCAGAGTGGGTACAGTACGTGCCCCCCGGGCCGGCCTACCAGAAAGTCTGTCCTTGAAACGAGCCGTGCCCGGGTTCTGCTCGCTTCCGCCTCACGGTCCCTGCCGGCAGCACGGGAGTAGGTTGCGTGATAACTACGGTTATCTGGCAACATCCGCTATGCTCGCCCCATGCCACCTGCGACCGCACCCCGCCGCCAGGCCCCTTCGATTCCTGGTTATCTGGCAACTAACGGCATGGGGGCGGAGCGGACTGCCGCTGGCGTGCTTCCGGGCCACCCGCTCGCGGCGCACATCGACGACTTCCTGGCCGACCTGGCGAACGCGAACAAGCCTCGCAACACCATCCGCGCCTACCGCGGCGACCTCATCGCCTTCGCCGCCCACCACGACGGCGAGATCGGCGATCTGTCCGCGGCACCGGTCCGGGCGTTCCTCGGCGAGATCGCCGTGCAGGCAGCCTCGACCCGCAAGCGCAAGCGCGCCGCCGTCGCCTCCTTCTGTAGGTGGGCTGTCCGGCACGACCTGCTCGGTGCCAGCCCGATGGACCGCATCGACACCGTCACCGTCCCGAAGACACTGCCCCGTCCCGCCCCGGCCGCCGACATCGCGGCCGTGCTCGGCGCGATCTGCTCCCGGCGGCCGCGCAAGGACGTGCCGGTCGACGTGCTCCGGGACCGGGTGCTGTTCGAGACCGCCTACGTGTGCGGCGCCCGTGCCTCCGAGGTCTGCGGGATGCACGTCGAGGACCTAGACCTCCGCCTGGACGACGAGCACGCCCGCGTCCACGGCAAGGGCGGCACCGTCCGCACCGTCCTCCTCGACGACCGCGGCTACGTCGCCCTTCTCAAGCTCTACCTCGCTCGCAGCGGCTACACGTCCGGGCCGCTGTTCCGCGCGTCCATCAACGGCCGCGGCGGACCGCTGTCCTACGACGCGGCCGACAGCAGGTGGAAGAAGTACTGCGCTGACGCCGGGACCGCGATCGGCATCCACCAGCTCCGCCACGCCCACGCCACCGAGCTCATCAACAGCGGCGTCTCCATCGAGGTCGTCCGCCGTCGCCTCGGGCACGCCTCAACCGAGACCACCCAGACCTACGCCGAACTCGCCGACCAGGTCGCCGACACCGAGATCCGCGCCGCCCGCCGCAGGCGTGGCCCGCGGCTCTAGGTGTCGGCGCGAGGCCCTGGCCTCAACACCGAGGGCGGGGTTCCAGACGACGTCCCTCACTCGGAGGCAATTGACCCATCCGGGTTCAAGCCGAACCGGCGCAACCGTTCCGCTTCTTCACCTCGGCCTACCCTAATCAGCACTTCGGGCAGCAGCCGGGCGGCATCCCAGTCGCCGGCGTCGACTTGGGCGCGCAGCTCGTCTAGGTAGCCACTCTCGGCCATCTGGTCGGCTAGCCGAGACCATATGTTTATCCCGCCGGTGTCGGCCAGGGGCAGCGGGTTCTGTCCGACACCGGAGACAACCCAGGCCCGCGGCAGGCGGAGGTCACCGTGCTCGGCCAGCAACTCGGCCAGCCGCTCGGCGTCGTCGGCGCGAGGGCGTTCTCTCCGTCCGTCCCACCTCCGGCCTCTACGGCCGGCCACCAGTGCGGCCCGTAGGTCGGCCAGCGGCCAGGCGGCGCGCTTGTCGCCAGCGTCTGCGCGGGCGCGCAGTATCTGCACGGCCTCGTCCAGGTTGCCTTTCTCGGCCATCAGATCGGCCAGCCGCAAAGCGGCGTCGCCGTGGCCCGCGTCAGCAGCGCGGCGATAGAGCAGGTCGGCATGGCAGTAGAGCAGTCGACTCCTGGCGCTGTCAGCGAGCCTGAGGGTGTCGCGGGGTCACGGATATAGCCGAGGGCGGCGTCCCAGGCGCTGGCTGGCAAGCGGGCGTATCGGCGTTCCCCGATGGCGTGCTGGATCAGGTAGTCCGCCACGGTGTACCCGGCGACCCGGCCCATGCCGGCTCCGGCAGGGCTGAGCGCGGCAGCGGCGCCATGCAGCTTCTCGGTAGCATAAACCAAGGCCTGCTCGAACCAGTCATCCGGGGACTCGGCCTGCTGCTGGCTGGTGCAATAGTCCACCGCGGCGGCGCGCAGCAGGTCAGTGCTCAGCGGGGCGCGGTCACCAAGCCGGGTCACATCCAGCGCCGCGGTCAGCACCGCCCACGCATACGGGCTGGCGGTCCTGGCGTCCTCCCAGCGGGCGACTAGCTGCGGCGCGGCCGCCAGGGTCTGGGTCAGCCCGTACTCGGGCGACTCCAGCGCGATCCTCAGCCGCCGATCATGGGCCGCGGCGGCGCGAGCCCGAGCCTGCTCCCCCGTGCTGAACTCCGGGTTGATGCGGATGACTGTGGCCAGGTCCAGCACCTCGCGTTCCCGGGCGTGCGGATCGGCGCCACCGGGGGCCGACACAGCAGCGTAGGCGGTATACCTGTCCGGCCACAGCGTGCTGATGATCACCACCGGGTGCGAGGCGTTCAGCAGCGCCCGCACCACGCCGCCGTCCAGCCCGTGCTCGCCGTCCAGGTAGCGCTGCAGCTCATCCAGCCACACCACCGTCCGCCGCGGCACCCCCTGGGCTAGTTCGGCGACCTGGTCTGGCACGGCCGGATGCACCAGCCACCAGTCGGGCAGCGACGCCTTCACCGCCTCCACCGCGCACCGGGTTTTCCCAACCGAGGACCCACCGACCAGCAGCACGAACCCGCCCCGCTCAGCCGCGGCCGCCACCTTAGCCCGGACACCGGACTCAGCGTCATCAACATCCCGCAGCACGTATTTGGGAAGGACCTCATCGGGCACCCCGGGCACGCTGATCGCCGCATGCACGCCCAGCAGCCGAGGGTCGGCCCCGCTCACGCGCACTGCCTGAGCCATAGGCGCCTGCACGGCGGTGCCGGGTCTGTTGGCATCCCGGACGGGTACCCATGCAAGCCACGCAACGGGCAGCCCAAAACTCGCTGAGGCCAGAACGGCTACCGCAGTATCGCCGAGGTGACGGAGGAGTTCCAGCGCCAGCGCTATTACCCAAGGCAGCAGAAGGAACCCCACAGCTATCACGCCATCCGTCCGCGCCGGACGGCGGCGGATGGCGGCTAGCCAATGCCGCCAATCCAGGCGGCGCGCGTCGTCCACTATCGCAGGTTGCCACACGGACCTTGCACGCAACAGGTTGCTTCGGTGTGTCCTTTGGCGGAGGGCGAGCACACCGCGCAGGCCCTGGCACACGATGCCCTGTGAGGACAGACCCTCCGCAGGCCGGAAACCCGGAGCGGCCCTGTGCACAGGACTGCGGACATTAGAGCAAACGACTCCGGACATCGACAAGCGGGTGTTCGTCGACAAGAAGACCGGCGCGACCACCGAGCCCGAGGGCCTCGCGGTCCTGGTCGACCTGTTCCGGTCTTGGCGCGAGACAGCCGAATCAGGCCTGGGGCTGCTGCGCGGCCTTGCTGGCGCTGCGTACAGGGCAGCCCTCCGTGCTCGCGCGGCCGTGGTGCACGGCGACGACGGGCCAGTGGCCTGGTTCATCGAGACGTGGCTCCGCATGCGCGTCACTCCGGAGCGGGTCGAAGCAGTCAGTGCCGCGCTTCTCGAGCAGGGCTGGGACGCCGACGTCCCCGAAGATCCCCCTGCTTGCTCACCGTCCTGCGGTGCCGGGCCGCCCGGCAGGCCCGCGTCCTGAGGCCGATCTGTGAGACCCGGCTCAACTACCGGACCATCGGAAGGCTCGACCACACGGTCACGGCCGGCAACGGCACGCTCCTGACGGTCGCCGACCTGGTGCCCGACCCTCAGACGACTGAAGACCTGGCGCTGGCTGGCGAATGTGAAGAGCAGCGGCTCCGCCTGGGTCCTCAGCCGGCTGAAGCCCGAGGAACTGCAAGTTACGAACGTTTACGCCCAGAGCTGCGAACTCACCTGGGCCGAAGCGCACGCCTCGCCGGCGGCGCGGACCCGGCGGCAATGGGCGAGCGTGTCGGGCGCAAGCTCAAGCGACTCGGCGCAGAGCGCAGCCGGCGGCTGGTCCAGGCAGGCGGGGCGTGACACCGTGTACGACACCACGCCCTTGCCAAGCCCGCCCGCCGGGCCGGAGACCGCCGCCGGCCCGCGCGCCCCGGCGGCCGCGTGCCCTAGGGCGCGGCAGGCATCGGCCTGACCTCGCTCGGCACCCCGGCCGGCATCGGCGTAGCCGATCCTCTGCTCGGCCAGGTCGCGATCGCGATCGAGCTGGCCGTCGCGCTCACGGTCCTCGGCACCGCCCTGTTCGCAAGCCAGGCCCTGGGCGAGCGCGCCTCCCGCCTGCTGCGGTGGATCGCCAAACGGCCCGAGCCCCCGGGCCCGCGGCCCCCGCGGCCGAGGTCACCTCATCCCCCGCGCACCCGTGACGGGCGCCTGCCCGCCGGCCCGGCGCCTGCGGGCTTCCCACGCCCGGCCGGCGTCACTGGCAAGCTGGTCAACATCGAGTACGAGGCCGGCGCCATGCACGACGCGTGCTCGGACCCTCCCCCGCATCCCGCGCCGGCGCGAGACAGCGGAGACGCACACGCAAGACGACGGAAAGGCAGCCTCCCAGATGCCCAGTGACAGCGACATGCTCGGCCCCGGGGTCTATGAAACGAACGCGCAGAGCGCTATCAGCAGCGGCGAGCCCGGCATGGCCCAGGTACACGCCATCCTGGCGCTGGCCGCAGCGGTCAACCGGCTGGCCGCCGCGCAGGAAACCATCGCGGCCACCCCGGGATAACCACAGCAGGGGCCGCCGCTCCCCTTTGAGAACGGCAGCCCCGGCGGGAGGCCGCCGGATCGTTACGGGCCTGACGGCCTCCCCTTCCCTGTTTGGCGCCTGCGGTCAGGCAGGACGGTTCCTGGACGCTGACCGCCTTCGCTACGACGCCGCGCCGCCGCACGCGGCGAGCTTGCCGGTCAGGCGTGCCCCGGCTGCTCGAGGTCGGCGAGCAGTTCGGCCGTCATCCGGCCCCGGAGGGAAAGGGCTGCCGGACACCTTGGACGACGACCACTCGGGCGCTCCCGCAAGCTCATCCACAGTCAGCCCCGGTTCAGCGCAGGTCTACGCCCTGCTCGCCGACAAGGTTTCTGACACCGAGGTCCGCGCCGCTCGCCGAAGCCGCGATACCGGCTACTGCTGGCTGTGCATCAGAGCGCTCGCGATGGCCGTCAGCGTCGATACCTTCTCGCGCTTGTCGGTGATTGACTGGGCGATGCGTTCCGCCTCGGCGCCGAGGCGTTCGGCCCGCTCCGGATCGCTGGCACCCAGCGCCGCCGCGATGCGTCCGAACGCCGGGGCCTTGAACTCCGCGGCGGCCGTTGAGCCGGCGATCGTCCGGGCAAGGCGGCCCGCTCGGTCCGGATCAGCGGCAGCCATCGCCACCGCGGCTCCAGCTAGTGCTCCCACTGTGGGTCTCTCGTATGACTGGAGGAGCCGCGCAGCGCGCTCCGGGTCAGTGGCCGCCAGCACCACCGCTATGTCGTCCAGCGCCGAGTGCTTGCCGGTGTCGTCGGTCATGGACCAGGCGATATGCTGGGCGCGGTCCGGATCACCGGCGGCCAGCGCCCCCACGATGCGATTCACTTCCCGCGCCTTCGAACTCTTGCCGACTGGTGAGTCGATTATCACCTGGGCGAGGCGTTCGGCGCGGTCCGGATCGATGCCAGCTATTGCCACCGCAACGCTGCTCAACGCCATTACCCTGCGGTCGTCCTTAGTGATCGACTGGGCGAGGCGTTCGGCGCGGTCCGGATCCGCGGGGACGAGGGCCCTCACAACGTGAGTCAGCGCCGATTCTCTGTAGTAGTCGCCGGTGATCGACTGGGCGAGGCGTTCGGCGCGATCTGGATCAATGGCAGCCAGCGGCCTTACGGCTTCGCCCAGTGCCCATGCCTGCACATCCTCGTCGGTCGCCGACTCGGCGATGCGCCGGATGTCGGCGACGAGGCGTTCGGCGCGGTCCGGGTCGCTGGCTGTCAGCGCCGTGGCGATACCCTCCAGCGTCCCTGCCCTGAAACGTTCATAGGTGATCGACTGGGCGACGCGTTCGGCCCGGTCCGGGTCGGTAGAGACCAAAGCCTTCGCGATGTAGCTCAGCGCCGATGCTCGCCCAGCCTCGCCGGCGATCGACTGGGCGACGCGTTCGGCCCGGTCCGGATCAGCGGGCATGAGAGTCCGAACGACCCCGTCCAGAGCATCATCCCTGCCGCTGTCATCAGTGATGGTCCGGGCTAGGCGTTCCGCGTCGGCGATGAGGCCACTGGCCCGGCCCGGATCGGAGACGGAAAGAACCAAGGCGACACCGACCAGTGCCGATACTCTTTTGCCCTCGTCGCCGATGGAACGGGCTACGTCTAGCGCCTCGTCTAGGAGGCGGGTGGCCCGTATTCGCGCGGCCCGGGCCGGCGCCGGGTTGCCTTGGCTCACCTCATCAGCGGTACGCCGTCCTTGTCCCGGTCGCGGAGCGTCGGCCGGGGTGCCTGGCGACACGGGGGTCAGCGCGGCGTTCGGTGCGAAGGGGAACATGCCGGGCAGGCCGCCGACAGCAAGTCGCGTCTGCTCGGGGCGGATCGGCGTATTCGGCAGCGGCAGTTCCTGGAAGCGCTGCGCTACTGCCAGGTCGACGTCCGCAAGGGTCAGCCAGTCGGGCTTTCCCGGTAGCCCGGACACGACGACCTCGTGCAAGATCTTGGTGAAGTAGGTGAGCCCGCCGTCGCCGTCTTCGTAGACCGCCTGCTGGCTGGCCCGCGACGCCGTCCACGTGTAGGTGCCCTCGATCCGTGAGGCGTGATCGACCCTGTCGGCCAGGCCGCCCGGGCCTTGGGCGTTCTTGGTGGCGATGCCGGCGAAGCAGCAGTCCAGGATGATCAGCCTCAGGCGGGCGCGGCAGTGGTACCTCAGCTGTTCACGCAGGGTCCTCAGGCGATAGGTGGTAATCAGGTGAAGGGCCGCGTCCGCGTCGGTATCGGTCAACGCCAGGCCCAGATCGTCACCGGGAAGCAGGAAGCCGTGGCCGACGTAGTACAGGAGCAGAACGTCGGTCGCTTCCCCGATTAGCTTGCTGACCTTCCGGAGGCGGGGGTCGCCGGTGCTCAAGTCCCTGAACGGGGTGACCGCCGACGACGGCCAGCCGCAGAGGCCGACGAGCAGGTCCTGCATGCGCCTGAGGCTGTTGGCCGCGGCCGGCATCGGCTCCAGGCCCTCGGTGTAGGAGGAGGTGCCGATCAGGACGGCTCGCGACCGGTCGAAGTCGATCCCGTCAGGAGCGCTCATCTTCCCGAGCCTCTTCTAGCGCCTTCACCGCCTCGACCACCCTCGGCAGGACCCTTTCGGCGTCACGGCCTTTGACGAGGAACTTCTTCTCGCCGACCTCGATCCTGACGGTTGTGACCCGCGACCTGATCCAGATCGCGAGTGCCCCGACCGCGGCGACCCCCGCGCCGTCAGGCCCGCAGACCGTCAACAGGAAGTCCCACGGCGCGGACCCCTGAGTGTACGGCTCGGGCGGTTTGGGCACCGCACTTACAGCCATACCCGGGTGCTGACCGGTCATCCATCCGCGCAGGTCCTCGAACTCGCCGGGGTCCTCGACGTAGACCTTCAACTCGACCTGCACATCGCCCCCTGGTTTCCCCGCCATCCGGCTCGCGTCGGCCCCTCTGTCACCGAGGCGGCCTCCCTGGCGGCGGCCGAGTACTTCGCTGACATCGTTTCAGGAAACGGCTCTTCCGTGAAGTAAATGGCCTAATGGCCACTCCGCAGCCCCGCCTGCCAGCGGTTCGCCCTGACCGCCTTGGGCAGGATCGCCGCGAAATCACTTCACGAAAGGTAATCGATCTTGAGGGGAACCTCCCCGAGGCCCCGCTCGACAGCCTTGCCACGTGGACGCAGTGGTACCTCGACCTGGCGGTACGGGGCGTGCGGTCCCAGGAGGTGACCGGGAAGATCGAACGGCACCTGGGGCAGGTTCGGCGGCTGGCTCGCCGCCGGGCTCGGGCACAACCGGGTCTCGGGCGTCACTCCGCGCGAGGTCGCCGCCTGGCGGGACCACCTGGCCGCCGAGGGCCGCGCCGGCCGGGACGGCACCGCGGCGGCGATGGCGCCGGCGACGGTCAACAACCACCTCGCCCACCTGTCGGCCCTGTTCTCCTGGATCACCGTCCATGCCCCGGCCGGGCTGCTGCGTCACGGCGAACCGACTAAGAAGGTCGAGCCGCTGCCGCCGCCCGCCCCGCAGGTCCGGGCGCTCGCCGGCGCGCAGGTGCGGACGGTGAAGAACGTGCTGGACCGGATCGAGGGCTTCCACCAGCCCAGCGGCCGCCGCCACCGCGGCGATAGCCAGGCACCCGCCGTTCACCGGCATGCCCGGCCGCTGCGGGACCGGGCGATCGTGCACCTCATCCTGGGCACCGGGCTGCGCCGCGCCGAGGTCACCGGCCTCGACCTGGCCCGGCTTGACCGGCCGACCCGGACGGGCTGCGGAGGGTGAAGAAGGCGAGGCTGAACAACGTGCGAGGCAAGGGGCGCACCTGCCGCAGTGTCTTCCTCGGCGGCGACGCCCGCCACGCCCTCGCCGACTACCTCCAGGCCGAACGGCCCGGCGACGCCGACGAGCAGAGCAAGGCGCTGTTCCTCGCCGCCTGCTCAATCGCTGCGCCGCCCCGGCCGGCGGCTCTCGCCGCGGTCGGTCAATACCATGATCGAGGACGGCTGCTGGACCAACGTGGCCGGGCACTTCGAGCGGAACGACAGCGGGAACTCCCACTGGCGGACCCTGCCGACCTACCAGCGGATGCTGGAGGCCTACACGCCCCTGTACATGGCCAAGGTGAAGCGCGGGTTCGGCCCCGGATCACCACCTGCTCGACGCGGACGAACTGGCCCAGGTGTCCCGGGCCGCGATCCACCCGGCCAACCGCCAGGGCTGACACGTCGGCGCGGAGAGCATGGCAAGGTTCAAAGGCACCCAGGCAGGAAACCAGAGCGGGGAGGACGATGATGGCGAGGCGGGACAGCGACCTGCTGGCCGAGATCGAGCGAGATGTCCTTGATGAGTCCAAGCCGGTCGCGGCGGCCTTGCACAAGTGCCTGGCCCTCGGCGGCCACGCCAAGTCGGCAGAGCTGCGCGAGTGGGCATCACGCGAGTTGCACGGCTATCCGGACGAGGCACCGCTCCCGGAGTACCGGAAGGATCCGGACGCCGTTGCTCATGGACGCGGTCGCGCAGGGCGGGATCTCCCGCGGCAAGCAAGTCAGCGTCATCGACCTTCCGAAGGAAGCCCGCGACGTCGTGGGGGATGAACTGCCGCTCACGTTCGGCACCGGGAAGATCGAGGCGCTGATCCGGCAGGCAGAGAATGACGGCGGATCGATCAAGCTCGGCCCGGCAGCCGCCGCCGAGCTGGCGCTCATGATGACCCACGAGGTCGGCCGGTACCGGGTTGGTCGCGTGTACTGGTCTGCGGGGACCGGCATACTACGCGACGTGATCGACGCGATCCGCACGACCCTGACCGAGCTAGTAGCCGAGATGCGGGCACGGCCGCAGGGGACGGCACGCCTTCGCCGGAGACCGTCGGGCAGGCTGTCCAGTTCGCCGTATACGGGAAGGGAAGCCCGCATCACGGTCGCGGCAGCGGGCCCTGGCGGCACCGCGACTACCACATCTGCGGGCGGAGAGCCGGAAGAGGCCAGGTTCTGGACGTGGCGCCGCGCCGGAGCCGTCATCGTCGGGCTGGCCACCATCGCCGGTACGGTCGCAGCGATCCTGGCACTCCACCCGTTCTTATGCTGTCCAGACCCGCAAATCTTATGCTGTCCAGACCCGCAAATTTGGGAGTGAGAAACATGAGCAGGGCATGCGTTTTCTGTGGCGATACCACAGAAAAACTAACAAGAGAGCACGTCTACGCCGACTGGATTAGCAAATTCTTTGCCGAGCACTACAAACAGCCGCTCACCGGGAAGATAGAGCTAGTAGCCGAGGATGGGGGCATCCGGGAATTCCCTAAAACTCCATTTCAGCATACCGCAAAGATTGTTTGCGCTGGCTGCAATAATGGCTGGATGAGCGATCTTGAAGCAAATGTCATGGATAACATCAAGAGAATGATTCTCGGCAAGCCAACGTTCCTGGACCAAGCCGCCCAGCGCCGCCTCGCCACTTGGTGCGCGAAGACAGCCCTGGTCATCGACCGACTGCAGCCCGAGACCCGCGTGGTACCGGACTCGCACTACGCAGATATGTACCAGCAACGGGCCGCACTCAGATCACAGTTCGTCCTCGTAGCGTTCCGGTCGCTAACCGGGAAGGGGGCGGACGCCCTTCTTGGCGGAGCGATCAAAGAACCAGTGTCAAACTTTCAAGTTCCCGCCAGCTGGCCTTCCGGTGATATAGAAAGCATACGGCAGGAATTCGCCGAGGGACGCAAGGCTTACAAGATTACACTGATCGTCGGAAATCTAGCCGCATTGGTTTTCGGGCATGACTTGCCCATGACCCTCCAAGTAAACTCTTCCAGGCCACTGGCTAAGGGCATCTGGCCAGTCAGCCCAGGGTTCTTCTGGGAATCCAAGCTTTCCGTCGATAAGATCGGCGGGATTCCGGCGTTCCACGCAGCTTTCGCGCCGGGAGCCAACGGCCCACGAAAACTCCCTGCTGCTCTCCTAGGCGGCTACCAACCACTCGGAAGGACACCCTAGACCAGATGCGCGCATGTGTCGCCCCCCCGTGGCCGAACAGCGGAGTCATATGAGCCCGGGAGTAGTGCAGACGACTTCAGTCATCCGTGCAGACGACTTCGGGAACCGACATCGGGTTCAACCCTCGGCTGCGGGCCGGGATTCGGGATACTCTGAGCTGCGCGTTTCCGGCGAAGGTCCGGCGGTCCCAGAATCGAGCGATTCCGGGACGGCCCGGCCCGGGGCTTACCCCAGGCCAGCCTGCTCCCGCAAGGCCGCCAGGTTGCTGCGGACGGAGAGAGTGTCGGGGTGGTCGGGGCCCAGCACCCGCAGGCAGTCGGGCAGCAGCTCCTCGGTCGCGGCGGCCGCACCCGCCACATCCCCCGCCTGGCCCCGCCAGCTCGCGCCTGGCCCCGCCAGCTCGCCAGGTTGCCGCGGGCGGAGAGAGTGTCGGGGTGGTCGGGGCCCAGCACCCGCAGATAGTCGGCCAGCACCTCCTCGTACGCGGCGGCCGCACCCGCCGCATCCCCCGCCTCGCCCCGCCACCGCGCCAGGTTGCCGCGGGCGGAGAGAGTATGGGGG
>Ga0102924_1000779_pt1 | contig 38208 bp, 40 predicted proteins | sample PaiPotPPM11metaG_FD_80116 | JGI IMG/M metagenome (GOLD analysis project Ga0102924, IMG submission 80116) | Iron sulfur acid spring bacterial and archeal communities from Banff, Canada, to study Microbial Dark Matter (Phase II) - Paint Pots PPM... ...
ACCTGTTAGCTGCCCGCGCTCGTTGCCATCGCGTTTCCGAAATGCAACCGGGTCAGGGCCTGCATCTCGTCGGGAGAGAAGCCGGTGCTGCGCCCGGCGGCGTACTGGCGGCTGACCTCGGCGTGAACCGCCGCGACGCGCGGGTCGGTTTTCTGGACCTGCTCATCGCCACGCCAGCCATAGTTCGTATTCACCCAATAGGCAATCCCGGCCAGGCCCGAGCGGTCGTTGACGGTGACCCCCAGGGGCCGGTCGAGGATCCGGTCAGTGTCGAAGATGTTGTAGATCTCCTCGTTCTTCATCAGGCCGTCGGCGTGGATCCCGGCGCTGGTCACGTTGAAGCCGGCGCCCGCGAACGGATAGTTGGCCGGAAGTGGGGTGCCGAGTTGATCGCGGAAATAGCGAGCCGCCCTGGTGATCGCGGTCGTGTCGATACCCTCCCCTCCCCCCTTGAGTCCGATGTAGTCGATCAGCAGGGCCTCGAGCGGCGGGTTACCGGTGCGCTCCCCGAAGCCGAACAGGGACCCGTTGGCGCTGGCGCAGCCGTAAAGCCAGGCGGCGACCGTGTTCACCTCGCCCCGGTGGAAGTCGTTGTGTCCATGCCATTCCAACTGCTCCGAAGGAACATCCAGGGTTCCGGTGAAGTACTGGACCAGGCGCGGCACTCCGCGAGGGAGGGACGCTTCCGGCCAGGGCAGGCCGAAGCCCATGGTGTCGCAGAGGCGGAACTTTACGGGAATCCCGGCGTCCCGGGCAATTTCCATCAGGGCGTTGACCAGCGGCGCGACGAAACCGTCAAGATCGGCGCGGGTCAGGTCCTCGAGGTGGCAGCGTGGCCGGATCCCGGCGTCGAGAACGGCGCGGACCACATCGAGATACTCCTGGGCCGCCTGTCGGCGAGTTCGGTTCATCTTGAGAAAGATGTGGTAGTCCGATGCCGAGAGCAGGATGCCCGACTCCCTGACGCCGGTTTCCCGGACGTTCTTGAGGTCGCCGAGCGAGGCCCGCATCCAGGTCGTCACCTCTGGGCCGGGACGCTGCTGGCAGGCGGCGATCGCCTCCCGGTCGGAGGCCGTGTAGGCGAAGAACTCGGCCTGGCGGATGACCCGGCCTCCCATCGCCGCCAGCAGGTCGTACAGTGCCACGATCTGCTCCACGGTGTAGGGGGCCCTCGCCTGCTGGCCGTCTCTGAAGGTGGTGTCGGTAATCCAGATTTCGCTGGGGAGCGCCAGCGGAACCGCTGCCTGCGCGAGTCGAATCGGCGGGATCCGCGTGTAGGGAAAGTCGGCCCGCAACAGGTTCGGTTCTTTCGGATCGGCCATTTCCATGCCCTGATTCTATACATATATTGATTTGCATTGCAATGAGTTGACTGTTACGATGGGTCGGCTGCCTGCGTCGTACGCTTGCGCTAGATCATGGTCGAGATCCACGGGGAGCACTACCTGAGCTCGTCGGAGGCCTGCGAGCTGCTCGGCGTGAAGCCGGCAACGCTCTACGCCTATGTCAGCCGGGGCCTGCTCCGGAGCTACCGACAGGGCATCCGACGCCAGCGTCTCTATCGCCGCCGGGACCTGCAGGGGGTTCTGCGCGTCCAGCCCAGCCGTGCCCGCCATCCCCTTCCGGAAGCCTCCGACTGGGTCGGAGACCCCTAGCCGGCGCTAGCTCAGGCAGGAACCCGGTGGGTCGCGCCGCAGATACGGCATTTTTCCTCTCGCTGACCAGCGACCGTGTTGCCCGTTGCCTTCCATGGCCAACCCGACTTCTTGACGTGGCAGATGCATGGCTTGCCTGACGGCGCGGTCGACTGTCCCATGGCTCTCCTCGCCCGCTCTCAAGACGGCAGTATGGCTCGACTATGAGCGCTCACAGCAGGGGAGGCAAGCCCTAGCGGAAGGTCGAGTAGTCGATCTCCTTTTTGCGGTCGAAGGCTTCGTCCCGCGTCCCGAAGGTCTGGAAGTAGCCGCGGCCGTGCAGCACATAGATCCCGTCGACATCGTCGCGCGTCACCTTCAACTCCGGCAGATCGATGTTGTAGACCTGGCCGGAGTCGGTCGCACGAAGACGGGGGGCTGCCATGGGCGGATTCTACCGATGCGTCAGGCGACCGTGACCTCGTCCATCAGGTACACGTCCTGCACCGCGTTGAGCAACTGGATGCCCTCGCTCATCGGCCGCATGAAGGCTTTCCGGCCTGTGATCAAGCCCATTCCGCCGGCGCGCTTGTTGATCACCGCGGTCTTGACCGCTTCCTTCAAGTCATTCTCGCCCGCCGAGGCCCCACCGGAGTTGATCAGGCCGCTGCGCCCCATGTAGCAATTGATCACCTGGTAACGGGTCAGGTCGATCGGGTTCGAAGTAGTCAACTTGTCGTAGACCTTCGATGACGTCTTCCCGAACTTGAATACCTCGAAGCCGCGGTTCGTCTCGGGCAGCTTTTGCTTGATGATGTCCGCCTCGATCGTCACACCGAGGTGGTTCGCCTGGCCGGTGAGGTCGGCGGCGACCTCGTAGTTGACGCCATCTTTTACGAAGGCGGGGTTGCGCACGTAGCACCAGAGCACCGTCGCCATGCCGAGCTCGTGTGCCTCGTGGAAGGCGACGGCGATCTCCTGGATCTGCCGGTCCGACTCCGGCGAGCCGAAATAGATCGTCGCGCCCAGGGCTACCGCACCCAGCTCCCAGGCCTGTCGCACCGTCCCGAACTTGATCTGGTCGAACTTATTGGGGTAGGTGAGCAATTCGTTGTGGTTGATCTTGCAGATGAACGGGATCCGGTGTGCGTATTTGCGCGCGACAGAGCCCAGCACGCCGAAGGTGGAGGCGACTGCGTTACACCCCCCCTCGATGGCCAGCTCCACGATCTTTTCGCCGTCGAAATAGGCCGGGTTGGCGGCGAAGGAGGCGCCCGCCGAGTGTTCGATGCCCTGGTCGACCGGGAGGATGGAGAGATACCCGGTAGCGGCCAGCCGCCCGTGGTCAAAGAGCGATTCGATGCTGCGCAGCACCCGGGTCGGTCGGTCGCTGCCACTGAAGATCCTGGTGGTGAAATCCGGCCCCGGAAGGTGCAGCTGCGACTTCGGCACGGTCTCGCAGGTGTGCTCGAGTAGCGCCTTCGCATCATTGCCAAGAATTGATTCCAGCTTGCTCAACGACGTCGCCGGGGCAGTTGCCATCTGTCCTCCTTTGTTTGCCGTTCCAGTGTAGGACGCCATGCGCCCTGCCTACACGCTCGTCGCTGCGTTGGCGGGGGCGTTTGCGGCACTGGCTAGCCCCGGACGATGCTGCGCCCTGATCGGACCCAAACGCCGCCGCCTACAATTGCGGATCAGTGAGCCTCAACGACTGGGCGGTTGCGATCCTCGGTGGCTGGGTGATCGTGATACTCCTCGCCGGGCTCGTCATGACCCTCAGGCCCGGCAGCGGCGGGGAGCTCGTCTACGCGGACTCAGACCTACCGCCGCCGCTGCGGCAGAGCTCAGGGGTCATGCCGAGTCGCGCCTGGGGTTTTCGGCCGCCCGTGCAGCACTCGCATTATCAGCCGGCTCCATGGCAGCGACGTCCCCCCCGGTCAGCCGAGGATAGCCTGGAAAACGTCGACCGAGCCACCGAGATAAAGCGCGAGCTGGGGAGCGAGCATCAGCCCTGGGAGCGCCTCGACCGCCAGGGTCTCTGAAGCCTGGCTACTCTCCCAACTCGCGGCTCACCCGGTCGAGCACGTCGAGCATCCGGCGGGAGGTGGCGTGAAGGCTGTCCTGGAGCAAGGTCAGAGCATGATGGGCGTCGGCCAGCACGTCGGCTTCGCCAGTGAGGTCGTCAGGGGTTGCCCCCCCAAAACGCGGCAACACTTCAGCGAAGAGAAGCTGGAATCGCTGTTCGGCCATCGCCAGGCACGCTGCCAGGGTCGCGACGCTGGCTTCGACCTCAGGGTCGAGCGAACGCAGCACCCGCCAGGCCGGTTCGGGAACGCTGCTCGAGGACTGGTCCTGCATGCCTGCTCATCGTAAACGCACCTGATCGCCACCGCCAGCGACGGCACCAAACTGCATTACGCGGTCCACGGCGAGGGGCCTGCCATCGTCCTGCTGGGCGGCAAGACATCGACCATCGAGGCTGCCTGGTGGCGTTACATACCGGTGCTCGAACGGCAACTGCGCGTGATCGCGCTCGACAATCGAGGCGCGGGAGACTCGGATAAGCCTGACCTGCCCTACACGACAGCGCTGATGGCCGAGGACGCGCTCGCGGTGCTGGCCGCGGCGGGCGAGGAGTCGGCGCACTGGTTCGGAATCTCGCTTGGCGGCATGATCGCGCAGCAAATCGCCCTCGCGCGGCCGGGCGCGGTGCGAAGCCTGATCCTTGTGGCCACCCACTGCGGTGACAACCAGGGCGAGGCAGGTGGCACCCAACTCGAGGCCCTCAAAGGAAATCCGCTGGCACGCTACTCCAACCTTTACTCGACCAACTTCATCCTCGAAAGGGCCGCCTGGGTGTCCGAAGACGCGAGACATTTTGGAAAGATGCCGCTGCATGCCATTCATCGTCAGGACCAGGCCGTCCGCAGCCATCACACCTGCGGCCGGCTCAAAGCGATCACCGAGCCGGTGCTGATCATCCACGGACGCCAGGATCGGATGGTCTCCGCGGAGCGCGCGGAAGAGATGGCGGCGGTGCTGCCGCATGCCGAGCTGGCGATCCTCGACCCGGCCGGTCACCAGGTTCACTCGGAACAGTTCACGCGGGTGGTCGAACTGGTGCTGGCCTTCGTCAGGCGCGTCGAAACGACCCGCGAAGGCTAAGCCGCACCCCAGCGCACCAGCCCCTCGCGCACCTGTTTGCCAAGGCGACCTTCCTGGGCGAGCGACTGGCAGTGCGCAAGCGTTTCCTGGAGCGCCAGTCGCTGCTGAAAGACGTTACGTTCCATGACTCCCTTGAAGAGGCGGCCAGCGAGCTCCCAGCCGGTCTGCGGACCCTCTGCGGCGAGCGCCACCAGGCTGTCCTTGCGCTGGCGGTGGTGCTGGACGATGCTGTCGATCCGACTTCGATGGTCCGCAAATGGCTCGCCGTGCGCGGGTAGCACGAGGCTCACCTCCAGGCGACGGATCCGGTCCAGCGACCCCAGATAGTCCGTCAGGGGATCGGCGCCCGACTGGGGGTGCAGGCCGATGTTCGGGCTGATCTTTGGCAGCAGGTGGTCACCGGAGAAAAGCACTCGGCGTTCCGGCCAGTAAAAGCAGCAGTGGCCAGGCGAATGTCCTGGCGTCCAGGTGGCGATCAGTGCGCCACCCTCAGTCGGAAGGCGTTCGGCGCCCTCGAGCAGGGTATCCGGCTCCGCCACCGAGACAAACTCGCGAGCCGCCATCGAGGCCGACTTGATGAACTCCGCCTCCTTGCTCGGGACCCCGTTCTTGCTCAGCCAGGCGGCGACGTCGTGGACGAGATCCTCGGCGCGCGCATAGCGCGGCTCCATCAGCGCCACTTCGAGGCGGTGGATTACGAGCTCGGCGCCGGAGCGCTGGCGCAGCTCGGCGGCAAGCCCGAAATGATCAGGATGGATGTGAGTTATGAGGATCCGCCGAATCCGCTTTAACGGGACCTCGAGTTCAGCGAGATGTGCCTCGAGGGCCTGTCGCGATTCGTCGGTCTTCAGGCCGGTGTCGATCAACGTGAAGCCAGCACCATCGCGCACCAGGTAGACGTTTACGTGGCGCAACTCGAAGGGCATGGGAAGCTCGAGTCGGTGGATTCCGTCCGCGACCTGCACGGCGCTTACGTTAGCGGAGCGTGCGGCGGGCTAGGCAGCCGTCTGTTCTTCTTCAGGACGGTTCGGCAGCGGCTTTTGTCCCTGGTCCTTGGTGGGCAGAGGCAGGTGCACGGTGTCGGTCGCAATCAGGTCGAGGAAGGTGTCCACGACCTGTGGGTCGAAGTGCGTGCCCCTGCCACCCTTGATCTCTTCCAGAGCCTTGTTCAGGCCGAGTGAGGGCCGGTAAATCCGATCGGCGACCATCGCCTCGAAGGCGTCGGCGACGGCGATGATTCGCGAACCGAGGGGTATGTCCTCGCCTTTGAGCCCCTTGGGATAGCCGGTCCCGTCGAACTTCTCGTGGTGATGCCGGATCAGCGGTGCCACGTGGTGGAGCCCCTCGACCGGGCCGATGATGTCGGCACCGATCTGCGGGTGGCGGCGCATCCAGGCCATCTCGTCCTCGGTCAGGGCCATCGCCTGGCGCAGGATTCGGTCCGGGATGCCAATCTTGCCGACGTCGTGCAGGATGGCGCCCAGCCGAACGGCCGCGGCCTCATCACGCGATAATCCCATCCGCTCGGCACAGGCGCCGGCGAGTTTTGCAAGCCGCTCGGAGTGGCCACGGGTGTAGCTGTCTTTTGCCTCGATCGCATTGGCCAGCGCCATGTTGACCTCGGTCATGAGTTTCGCTTCGACGTCCCGGCGTGTGACCAGTTCCTGATGCGAGGAGACGGCCCGCGCCATCACCGATCCCAGTACGGCCACGACGAGGAAGAGGAAGAGCCGCTGAAGGATGATGATCCGGTCGAAGGTGAAAGTGGCGAGGTAGGTCCCGGCCTGGAGCGGCGCCACCGCCCCCGCCGTCATGTAGAGAACCGCGACCATGGCCGCGCACATCACCGAGCCCGCCACGCCGAAGCGCAGCGCCGAGACTGTTATCACGAGGAAGAAGAGCGCCGCGAACGCGCTCGTATACCCACCCGAGGAGTAGGTGATCATGGTTGCCACCAGCATGTCCACCCCGGTCGTCGTGTAGCTGAAGGCACGTCCGGGCCGGCGGTGGAGGAACAGGAGGATCAGCGTGCTCAAGCAGACGACCCCCCAGGCGGCCAGGATCTCGTTGACCCGGCCCTGGTCGTAGTTGGCGTCGGGCGTCAGGTTGTTGAGGATGACCGCGAAGATCAGCAGCGTCCAGCGGAAGAGCCCGGTGAGCCGCTCGTTACCCAGGTTGATCAGGCTTTCGGCAGGGTCGACGCTGCGGCGACGGCTCTTGCGCGAAGCATTGCGGACGACCATCCCGGATAGTATCCGGCCGCTCTGTGACGAGTAGCGTTACGAAGCGGTCGCACCCACGGCACAGTGAGATCTAGGGGAAGGGCCCCCGAGGCCGGCAGGGGCAAGGCAGCCAACCAGGGGCGTGCTGGACGAAAAGAAAGGCGGGCGCTAGCTGCGCCCGCCTCTAGCGACGACTTGCGTCTAAGCCCGGGCCCGGTTGCCGGTAACAAGCCGGACGATCCAGAGCAGGATGACCGCCCCGACGAAGGCAGCGATGAAGCTGATGATCAGGCCGCCGCCGCTGATGCCCAGAACGGTCGAGAGCAGCCAGCCGCCGATCAACGCGCCGATGATACCCACCACGACATCCATGAAGATGCCATATCCGTGTCCGCTTACAACCCGCCCTGCGAGGGCGCCCGCGATACCACCGATGATCAGGAATACGATGAAATGCACTTGCTTCCTCCTTTTTGAGAAATGTCGCTTGGATTAGTTGTATCTCATTTCGGGCAAGTGTGTCAATGCTGCTATCAGGATTGAGGTAAGACGGCTACTGCCAGAGCGCCCCGGAACGCGTCTAACCGACGAGCCGCTGGTCGAGAGAGGCTGGGGGCTGGCCTGAGTCCGCGGCGAGGCCGGCAAAAAAATCGCGCTCCACAACGCCGGTGACCCAGGGGCTCGGGAAGAGCCTGCGAAACGAAGCCTGTCGCTTTGCTGTGCCGGCATCGAACCGGATCAGAGTCGAGCGCTCGGCCGAATCGGGAGGGGCGGGGACGTAGAGCTTCGCCGGAAGTGTGTCCAGCTTAGGGGAGGCCGCGCGCGCCGCCTCGAAGGCACTGCGCCCGGCCCTGATCATGCCGGGCTCGCCGCCGACGAGCACGACGTGCGGGCGCACCGCTCGCAGTAGGTCCAGGAGGAGGCCCGTCAGCGAGGGCGAATCACGCTCAGCAGGCCGGTAGTCGAGCAGTATCAGGGCCTGGATGCCAAGCAGGGCGGCGCGGCTGGCGATGCCGCCCGGATCGGCTCCGCTGGCGCAGGCAACGGTAATGGCAACCCCGTTCGCTGCATAGCGGCGGAACGCCCGCCCACCGATCTCTTCCATGGTCTCCAGATCGGGAACGATGCCGAGCAGGCGAAAGGGCACACTGGTTCATCGACCGGGCGCCGGAAATCCTTCTGCAGGGGCCTGTCTAGGCCGAGGTCCTCGAGCTGGAAAGGAGCCGGTCGTAGGCGTGTTTGAGCTGGGGGTAGCGCAGGAAGATCAGGTGGGCGAATTCCTGGGTCAGCGCCCTGGGCGGACGGTGAAGACGCATGCCGACCTCGCTCAGTAGCCGGTTGCCTTTGCGACCGTTGCAGCGCCGGCAGGCGATGACCTGGTTTTCCCAGCTGTTCGCCGCACCTCCCCGAGAGGTTGGAACCACGTGGTCCACGGAGAGCTGCGAGGACGGCATCGCCTTGTTGCAGTACTGGCAGGTACCCTCGTCGCGAAGCAGCAGGTTCCGTCGGTTGGCCCGCAGCATCCGGCGTGGAATCTGGATGTTCGACAGCAATCGAACAACCACCACGTCGTCCCCAAAACAGCGCCGAGCGATAGCCTGCTCGATCGCCTGCCGCGCGACGTCATCGATGAAGGTGACGCGCTGCTTGGTGAGCAGAACGACAAGCCGCCGCTTGCTGATGACGTTAAGCGGCTGAAGTGAGGCGTTTAGCAGAAGGACGAGTTCGAAAGACCTCCTTGAATCCCGCCGAGGGGAAGTGCTTGACTAAATATACCGCGTGCTCAACTGGCCGCCTTTACACGGCGATCCATCGGGACATAGGCGACGTCTTTTAAACCGATGTACTCGGCGCGGGGCCGGATCAGACGGTTGTCGTGGTACTGCTCGAGGATGTGCGCGGTCCACCCCGCCACCCGGCTCGTGGCAAACACCGGGGTGAACATGTCGATCGGTATTCCCATGGTGAAGTAGCACGAAGCTGAGTAGAAGTCGACGTTGGCGTACAGGTGCTTCTGTTGCATGACCAGTTCCTCGAGCTTTCGGGAGATCTCGTACCAGCGCAGGTTTCCCACCTTTTCCCCCAGCTCCCTGGACATCTTTCGCAGGTGGGTCGCCCGCGGATCCTCGGTGCGGTAAACGCGATGACCGAACCCCGGGATCTTCTTGTGCGCCTGGATAGTCTGCGTTACGTACGCCTCAGCGCCCTGCGGATCGCCGATCGTCTGCAGCATCTTCATCACCTGCTCGTTGGCGCCGCCGTGAAGGGGGCCGGCCAGCGCCCCGATTGCCGAGACGACGGCCGAATACATGTCCGCGAGGGTCGCAGCCGTGACGCGCGCCGCAAACGTTGACGCGTTGAGCTCGTGGTCGGCGTGAAGTATCAGCGCCAGATCCATCGCCTTGACCGACAGTGGATCTGGCTCCGCGTTGAACAGCATGCGCAGGAAACTCTCGGCATGCGAGCCCTGAGTCGAGGGAGGCACCGGTTCACGCCCACGACGGAGCTGCTCATAGGCGGCGACGATTGTTGCCGTTTGCGCCGTCACCCGTAAGGCCTTGGCGACATTCGCCTCCTCGCTTGAGTCGTGGGCCTGGGAATCGTAGAAAGCGAGCGCGGAAACGGCGGTACGCAGCGCGTCCATGGGTGTTGCGGTGCGCGGGAAATCGCGCATCAGGCGGATGACCGGCTCAGGCAGGACCCTGTGCGAAGCCAGGTCGGCGCTAAATCGCTGCAGGGCGTCAGGGGTAGGCAGCTTGCCGAACCAGAGGAGATATGTCGTCTCTTCGAAAGAGGAATCCCGGGCGAGATCGTGGATATCGATGCCGCGGTAGGTGAGCTTGCCCTCCGGCCCGATGATGTCGCAGATGGCCGAATTGGCGGCGATCACGTCCTCGAGTCCGGCTTTCGTCATCGGCACCTAAGCAGTATAGAAAGCGCCTTCTGCCCTGGTGTCTTAGTGCTTTACGGAAGGGACACTGTCTGGGTCAGCTCGAGGGCGCCGTTTCCGATCGAGAACGTCAGGCTGCCTCCGGTCGTCCTCACCTCCACGCCACCCCATGAGTCAGCCGCCGGCTGCTCCAGCCGGAGAACAGTCGTAGCCGACGTCGACCCCGACGCGATGGTCAGCGGGGTGGTGAAGCCGGGCGCCCGGCGTAGCCCGGCACAGATGACAAGGGTACCGCGGCTGGTGCGGGTAACGGTGGCCGTGTCAAGCATGAAGGTCCGCACCATCCGGATGATCCGGCCTGCGTCGAACTCCGTGTAGTACAGGTTGTCGGCCCCGTCGAGGCCGATACCTTGCGGGCCGCGGATGCCATGAATAACGCTGACGGTGTGGCCGGAGGCGTCGAGTTCATGGATCGCGTTGTCTCCCAGCGTGTTGACGAAAAGGTGGCCATCCCTGGCGACCAGCACGTCGTCGGGAGTTTGCAGTGCCGCGAAGCGCCGCTGTCCCGGATCGAGGCTCCACAGGGAACCACCCTCGTCGGCTACGAAGATTCGCCCCTGGGCGTCGGCCGCCGCGCCCACCGGGCGCGTCATCCCGCTGCCGATCCGGGTGGCAGTCTTACCATCCGCGCTTACCCGCCAGACAACTCCGTTCGGGCTGTCCGGGACGATGACATCACCGTTCCGCAGCGAAGGCCCGATTCCGTCGAGCCCATCGCGGCCGGTACGGTTGGGAAAGGCGCGCCAGAGGCTGACGGCGTGCGAGGCGAGGTCGACCGCCATGATTCGGTTTCTCCCCTGCTCGGCCACCAGGAGGCGGCCGTCTGCACCGATCACCATGCCTTCGGGGGCTGAAAGTCCGCCGGCAATCGTGACCACCGAGCCATCGGTGTTGAGCGCGGAAACCGTTCCTGTCTGGATATCGCTGAAAAGCAGCCGCCCGTCAGGCAGAAAGGCAAGGTCGTCGGGGGCCGGCAGTCCCGACTTGATGACCTCCGAACCGGACGCCGCCGCGCCAGCGGCGCAGGCGATGAGAGTTGTCGGTGTCGGCCCCGCGCTCAGGGACGGTGACGCTTGCGGCGAGCCGGGCGCTGTCTTCGACGGCTGGCATCCGAAGAGGGCGACAAGAAGGCCGGCACCGGCCGCACCCACCCGCCAGCTGAGAGACATCGGCGACGATGATAAGACCCACAGCACCTGGTTTGACCACCCACCTGTGCGGGTCTACGATGTCGGGGTGCTCAAAGTCATATCAGCCCCGGAACTGGCGCGGAACCTGGAGCCGATCTTGAAGGCGCTCGAGGAAAGCGGCACGACGCTGATCGTCAAACACAACGAGCAGCCGACGGCGTTACTGGTCCGCTTTGATGCCTACGTGGCGATGCTGGCGACCATGGATTACTCCGGTTGGGAACGATGGATCGAAGAGGTTCGAAGCGCCTTTCCGCAATCGGTATTCAGCCCGCCGCGACGCATCAAGCCGATGGCGCCTGCGTTTCTCGACCCGGCCGACCTGGGCTACGCGCCTCAGTTTGGCCAGTTGGGGAGCGCTGCCGGCCGGCGACGGCTTGGCGAGGAGCTGACGTCGATGGGGATCCAACTCGACGATGAGCAGCTCGGATCGGTCTACTCACTCGTCCTCAACCTGGCGGAGCGCAAGCGCGTGCTCTATGCGGAAGACCTGCGGCTGGCTGTGGATGAGGCACTGGGACGAGCCACTCCCGGTCGCATTGTTCTGATGGACCTCCAGGTCAACGCCCAGAGCGGAGTTTCCGCGAGCGCCGAGGTAACCGTCGTGGTCGACGGAATCCGCCGCCAGGGCCGCGCGGTCGGAAATGGAACACTCGACGCGCTCTTCCGAGCGCTTCAGCAGGTGAGCGAAGTCAACGCCGACCTCGAGGATTTCAGCCTTGCGGCCGCCACCCAGGGAAGCGACGCGCTGGGCGAGGCGGTGGTGACACTGAGCCAGGGCTCACGGGTGGTGGTTGGGCGGGCCGTTGCCCTCGACGTGGTCGAGGCGGCCGGGTACGCCTACGTCAATGCCTTGAACTGGCTGCTCAGGCAGAGCCAGGACCTGGCCGGCGCTGCGCCCGCCGACCAGCGGCGCGGGTAGGCCCGGCACGGCGCCAGCGACTCAGCGGCCCTTCCGCTTCGCTGTAAGCGCCAACCGCCCCCGCCCCAGGGCGGAATGGATGGACTTTGCCCGGTCGGCCGAGGCGGCCGGCTTTGACACGCTGCTGATATCGGATCATTTCGGCCCCCGGATGTCGGCCGCTCCGGCACTGGTGCTGGCGGCTCAGGCCACCGAACGTATGCGGGTTGGCAGCTTCGTCTACGACAACGACTTTCGACATCCTGGCCTCCTGGCGCAGGAAGCCGCAACCATAGATCTGCTGACCGACGGCCGCTTCGACTTTGGCATCGGCGCCGGCTGGCTTCGCAGCGAGTACGACGCCGCCGGTCTGGAATTCGCGCCCGGCAAGATCCGCGTCGAGCGCCTGGAGGAGTCCGTCCAGGTGATCAAGCGCCTGATGGCCGGGACGGCTGTCAGCTACGAAGGGAAGCACTACCGGCTGAAAGAGCTCACCTCGGGCTTCCAGGCGGTCCAGCAGCCGCACCCGCCCTTCATCATCGGAGGAGGCGGTCCCAGGCTGCTCAGCCTGGCGGCGAGGGAGGCCGACATCGTGAGCATCATGCCCAGGTCGAAGGGAGACGGTGGGGGGCTTGAGGACGCCGACGCCAGCGCTGAGTCCTTCGACCGAAAAGTGGCTCTCATACGCCAGGCTGCCGGTGACCGGTTCGACCGCCTGGAACTGAACACGCTGGTCCAGGAGGTGATTCTTACTGATGACCGTTCAGAGGCGGCCCGCAAAATAGCCCACGATTGGGAGATGCGCCCTGCGGACTGCTCGAGTCGCCCCTGCTGCTGATCGGCTCCCCCGGGCAGCTGGCCGAACAGATGATCGCCCGGCGCGGGCGCTTTGGCATCAGCTACATCTCGATTTTCGAACGGCACATGGCCGGATTCATCCAGGTGATGGAGCGCCTGCGCTCGCAGGAATGAGCATCGGCCGGCCGCTACTGCTAATGCTTGAAGGTTCGCCCCACGAGCGGTTGCAGGACCGGTTCAAGGAAGAGGTAGAGCGAGTTGAAGATCAGCAGGAAGATGAGGTAGCCGAAGAATACTCCGGCAGCAACGATTCCGAGCAACAGTCCCTTGGAGAAACGCTCCATGTCGAGGCGAACCACCTTGATCATGAGGGCGCCCAGCAGGAGCCCGAAGGCGGCGCCGATCGGATTGGGCCAGCCGAGTAGAGCACCCGCAATCACCGGGAGGTAGCAGGCGGCTTCGGAGGCCGACCGCGGTAGGAGCGATCTCGGCGCCACGGGCGCGGCGACCGCGACGCCAGCCCCGGCGCCCGCTCCGCCGAGCCAGCCCTTGCACTTGCCACACGTCTGGTTTTCCGGGGCGTTGTATCGATAGCCACAAAGTGGGCATGCCTTAAGGGTCATTCGGTCAGGCCGCCCCTCGAAGCCGACTTACCATCCACGCCGGAATGCCCTGGTAGACGGCGCCGACGACGTTGATCGAGGCCGATTGCTGGTTCTGCACCGAGAATAGGGCGATGCCAATACCCAGGAGCAGCGCCACGACGCAGCCCGCGATCGCAATCACTCGATTCACCCCCCACTTACGGGCGCCCGGGGCGCCTCGCCGAACCGTATAACCGGCTGCCAGCGGCCGAACTTGCGTCCACCGTTAGACTCCCAGTTGAATGGCCATAACGACGCCCAGCCGGATCTGGAGTACACCTGCCGAGCCCGCGGAGCTACAGCCTTTTCGCCTTCGCGGCGGCAACCGGGGCTGCCTGCTGCTCCACGGCTTTGCCGGCACGCCTCCCGAGGTCCGTGGGCTGGGTCAACACCTTGCGTCGCAGGGCTACGACGTGCTCGCACCGCTGCTCGCCGGGCATGGGCTGACCCCGGAAGCGATGGCGCGAACACGCTGGCCCGATTGGGTACGCTCTGCCGAGGACGCCTTCAAGACCCTGCAGGCGGAATGCCGGGAAGTATTCGTGGCAGGGCAATCGCTGGGCGGGACGCTCGCTCTTCACCTGGCCGCCACCCAGCCGGTCAACGGGGTGGTCGCCATGGGAGCGATGGGTTCGCCTCGTTTCTTCAAAGACTGGCGGCTGCGCGTCATCGGGGGCCTCAAGTACGTCGTACGCTGGCACGTCCCTGATGAGGCCGACTGCGACCTGGGGGACCCGGGCGCGTTGCGCTCGCTACACAGCTATGTGCGCCGTCCCAGCGTTTGTATCCAGAGCCTGCTGCAGTTTCTCCGCGTCATCGAGACCGAATTACCTCGCATCTCGGCCCCGGCGCTCATCCTTCACGGCAGGCGCGACCGCACGGCAGACGTTGGCAACGCCCCCTTCATCCTGGACCGGCTCGGCTCCACCGATAAGCGGCTCACCTGGTTTGAAGGTTCGGGACACACTATCACCGTCGACCTCGAGCGCGAGGCAGTCAACGCCACCGTCCTGAGCTGGCTGCAGGCTCACTGAACCGCTTGTCTTTGCGGGAAGCCGATGCTATAACACGCAAGAAAACAGCGGACCACTTCGTCCGCGCTGAAGTCACCGGGCGAATTACGAATCGCCACCCGAGGGAGGAGAAATGCCGGCAAAGAAGAAGTCTTCGACAAAGAAGTCAACCGCGAAGCGCACCACAGCCAGGAAGCCAGCCTCTTCGACAAAGCGCATGACCGCCAAGCGAGCGGGAAAGACACTCGCGAAGCGCGCCGCCAGCAGGCCGAGGTCCAAGTCTGCGAGTCCCAAGCGTACGACGACAAAGCGTTCTTCAACGTCCACGCGCGCTGCAAAGGAGCTCGGGAAGCGCTCAGCGGTCAAGCGCTCGACCAGTTCCGTGTCGAGCTCCAGGCCGAAGGCGCCGTCGAGCGCTTCCAGGCCGAAGGCGTCGTCGAGCAGCGGGTCGACCGCCAGCCGGCCGGCAGCAGCCGTAAAGCCGTCTCCCACCCCCAGGCCGGCGGCGGCACCGAAACCTTCCGGGGCGCCTCCCGGGCCCGCGACCCGTCCGGTTGCACGGCCGGTCGAGCCGACCAACATGCCTCCCTCCCTGAGCGGATTTGGCAGCGAGAGCGGCATCGGGAGCGAGTCGGAGTCCTCCAGCTCGATGGGCTCGGGCGGCTCAGAGCGGATCAAGATCGGCGAGCGGCCGCCGGAAACCCCCTGGCCCGGTAGCAGCAACCGCTAAGCCATGTGCACAAGCCCTCGGGCCGCGAGCCCGAGGGCTTTCCTTACGCCCGGGATTGCAAATACGTACGTTTGCGCAGCTCGAATAGGTCTTCTTGCCACCTGCCGGGGCAGGTGGGACCCGTTATCAGAGGCAGAGGAATTCGATGGGACCACTGCCGCGCTCGATCATCGGCCTGACGGCATCGCTTGCCCTCCTGGCGTCAGGTACAACGGCGGTATCCGCTGCGGTGAAAACTAAGCCCGACCCGGTCCATCCGGCGCCGGCGGCCGTGACCAGCAAGAACCCTGTCCCTGCCGCGCCGCTGGTATTTCAGCTCAACCCGGTGAAGGTTAACCTCACTCGCCAACCCAACATCGTGATCATCGGTCAGCACCTCTCCGCCACCACCCGGGTGATGGTCGGGGGGCGCCCGGCGACGACGGTTCAATCCCCCGATAACCAGACCCTGCTCGTCAAGCTGCCCGACGATCTCAGCAGGGGCTCTTACGAGGTCGATGTCACGAATGAGGCCGGAACGGCGGTCGCCGACGATCAGCTGGTGGTGGACGATTCCCAGAGCGGGCCGAGCACCCTGACGACCATGGCAGGGGCCGGTTTTCTGTTGCTGCTGCTACTCGTGATGCGGCTGGCGCGCACCCCCGGGCTTGCCTGAGCGCTAGCGGTCGACCGCCGACATCAGGAGCGTTACCTGCCTCTCCTCCATGCTCTCCGAAGCACCCACTGAGATCGGCTCCGCGCCACCGGTTGGCGGTATGGAACGCAGGGCGGAGATCGCGCCGCGCATCTGCCCCAGGTTGCGCTTGCAGTCAGTGAAGGCATTCTGGATCATGGTGCTGCCACGCGAGATGCTGTTCTCGAGGACGCGATCGAGGGCGGCCACGTTGTCATCGATCTGCTGGAGGTAGCCCTCCAGGTTCTCGAGGTCGATCGACCGCGCGTATTGCAGGTGCAGCCGAAAGAGCGCCAGTACATAGGGAACGGTCATGCTGTAGGGCATCAGGATCACGCCTTCCCGGTAGGCTTCTAGATGGCCGCGCCGGCAGGCATTGAAGACCGGATCCGGTACTGCGGCGACCGCGAAACCCAGCGTGCACGAAGGATCGATGTATTGCTTGACCTCCCGGACTTTTGCGCGCAAGACGCGCTCTATCTCCAGTACGACCGCTGCCTCCTGGGTTGAATCGCCCACCTCCTCGCCGAGGCGATCGAGGAGGTCAGGAGAGGGCCACTTACTGTCGATGGGCAGCCGCTTGCCGTTGGCGAGTACGAGGGCATACTCGACCACCTTGCCGTTGACTCGAAAGTTCATATCGATCATCTCAGCGGGAAACTGGCGGAACGCGTCAAGCAATATGTTTTCGCCGGCGGCTCCCCTGGTCCGGCTCCCCAACAGCACCGTCTCGATCCGTCGAGCCGATGCCTGGACATCCTCGTCCATGCGGCGTCGCTCCTCGGCGTCGACTTTAAGCCGCTCGACCACGACGCGCGCCTCGGACAGCTCGCGGCCGAGGGCATCGCGGACACCCGCCGAGCTTTCCAGGACCTTGGTCCCAACGCCCTGGACGGCCAGCTGCAGATTCCCCATCGTCTGGCTCAAGGCTCCCTGCTGGCTGTTCATGGATTCGACCTGCGACTTCAGAGACCCGAGGTCGGCGAGCGCCCGCAGGACCGCGTCGGAAACCTGGGGGGGCGCCGGTCGGCGCTGGAGAAGCAGCACCGCACCCGCCGCGAGCGCAGCTGAGACGAGCAGGAGAAAAGCCAGTTCGAAGACGTTCAAGAGGACTCCTTCAGGACGCGTGGAGGACGGTTGGCTGCCTCCATGGTGGTGAGCTGCATGCGCAAAGTCAAGCAGCCCGTTGTGACAGCTGTCTGTCGCAGCTCAGAGTCTCAGCCGGCGGCTTCAGGCACCGGGTCTCAGCGGTCGACCGCGAAGCCGCGCTCGATCCAGGCCGAGGTGCCCCCGTCCACGTTGCTGACCTCGGAAAAACCCTGGCTGAGGAGGAAGGCGGCAGCCGCCAGGCTGCGCTGGCCGCTGTGACAGATGGAGTACACGGGCCGGTCGCGGGGAAGTTCGGCAACCCGTTCCTCGAGTTCTCCCAGGGGTACCAGCTGGGCACCCGGCACATGCCCCTCGGCGTATTCCCAGGGCTCGCGCACATCGAGCACGAGGGATGGCTGACGGCCCTGCAGCCGGTGATGCAGGTCGTCGACCAGGATGATAGGCACCTTCGGAGGCCGGCGCGGTGCGAAGTTAGAGTCCATCTTCACCTGCGCATCTTAGACCCGAAAAGGCACAGGCGGATCCTTATCCGCCCCGCAAGCTTGGGGATGACGCTGCGTCAAATCCATCAGCATGAGCAAGGGTCCGCAATACCTGCAATTCTTCGGCTCCGATCCATTGAAGCGACTTCACGGCTGCGCCGTCGCGGAATCCGATCGGGGTGAGGACAGCCCCTGCGCCGGCCTGGCGCGTCCGCTTCGCCGGCCCCAGGTAGGTTTCGGAAACCCACGGGCATCGATCGTGTTTCTGAGCCCGAGCCCGCTGGACCCCGCCAGTGCCAGCAACGAAGCATTCGCCGAGTGGCTCGACCTCGAATCAAGCCTCGAGCATCACATGACGGCGGAGACGCCGCAGCCCTATTTCCAATTCGTCCGGGCGGTTCTGAGCGCCACGCGCAAACGGCTCGGCCAGGTACCGGGAAAGCGCGACGTTCTGGAGCACGCGTTTCACAGCTGGGCTGTTCGCTGCGCGACTGCAATCCCGGACCGCGTCACCGATGCGGCGCTGAACCAATGCGCGCAGCGGCACCTCCAGGCTCTCCTCGGAGCCGTCGCGCCCTCCGTGATAGTGGCCATGGGGGGTCCTACAGCGCGCTATTTCTGGGCGAGTACGATGAAAACCTGGGAGGGCTTTGGGCCGATCACAGCGCTGCACGGACGGGTGCTGACCGCCGAGCTTGGCGGACGGACGATCCCGGTGGTGCTCAGCGTCCATCCTTACCAGGCGCGTGCCGGGTCACGCCCGGAAGTAGTCGCGCGCGCGATCGCGCAGCAACTGACCCCGGGACACTTCGAGGCACGGCAGCTGGAGGCCGCCTGAAGTGACACAGCCAGTCAACGACCCGCGTTTCCTGCCCTCCGGCGAGGAAAGCCAGGTCAGGGAACGCATTCAGAAGGCCGAGCAGGGTCACACGCTGCGGCCGGGGGCGCTGTGCCCTCATTGCTCTGCCCATGCCTTCAGGCGCGCCGAGTTGAAGACGGGCGCCAGCTGCCCGCGCTGCGGCAAGTCCCCGCGCCTCGCAGCCTAGCTTGATCCACGGCGCCTGACAGGCGCAGGCGCGGCCGCGTTGAGCACAGCCATCCTGGCGCCGCTCTGAGCTATCAGCTGACGCAGCCCGGGAGGAGCGACCACCTCGACCGAGTCGCCCCAGCCCAGGATCCAGGGCGTTATCTCGACCGTACCGGCCACCGTGACAGTCATCTCGACAGCCCCTTTGCCCGCGTCGCTCAGCTGCTGCGACGGATGCCATATGGTTTCCCGGACGCGGGCAGCGGCTGGAGGGTAAAAGCGCAAACGGACTTCGACCGGCTCGCCCGAGTTGTAGATCCCCCAGGCCCGCGCCAGGTGGCGGTTGATGTCGAAGTCGATGGGAATCGCATAGCTGTGAGTGGTCTGCTCGGCGCGGGCAATGCGTTCCAGCTTGAAGGTTCGCATCTCGCCGAGCTCCCGGTCCCGCGCCACCACGTAGCTGCTGCGGCCGATCAAAGAAGGCTCCAGGAAATAGGGCTCGATATTCCGTGGGCGGACCTGGCCGCCGGTCGCCGGGTACCAGATGCGCACCACCTTGCGGCCGGCCCAGCTCAGAACCACGGTCTGCAAGACACGGCTGGTTACCGGGTTGGCGGGTCGGTCCGCCATCTGGCGAACCGTGGCATGCACGTACTCGGCGACCGGGGCCGGTAGCACGGCCGCCAGCTTGGTGAACGCGTCGGCGACGCCGGGGTCCGCCTCCTGGGTATGCCGGTGCATCAGGCGGACGCCCATCAGCAAGGCCATCGCCTCTCGTAGGGTGAACTTTACCGGCGCGATGAAAAAATTCGGGTCGATCATGATCCGGCCCGCTTCCTCGTAGATCGGGACGTTCATTGCCTCAAGTGCGCGAACGTCTCGGTAGGTCGTCCTGGCCGTGACGCCGGTTCGCCTGGCGATCTCCCTGGTGGTCAAACCGCGTGGATTCCCCTGAAGCAGGGTCTGGAGCTTGAGGATGCGGGCGCCGCGATCACCTTTTTCGAAGGATCCCATTCCGACTCCCAGTCTAGTCATGGGCAAACCAGCTCCGGCCGGCAGGTACAAGTTCTATAATTGCGCTGTTTTTGCGTTCGCCTATGCCATCGCGCCGGGCAGCAACTGCGTGGTTACGGGGGATTTGTGGCCCTTCGCCTGCTTCATTTTGCCGACCTGCATCTCGACCGGTCCTTCGCCAGTGAACGCCTCTCCGGCACCGCCGCGAGCAGGCGGCGCGAGGATCTCCGCGCCGCGCTCAGCAGGATCGTCCAGCGGGCACGCGACGAGTCAGTCGACCTGATCACCTGCGCCGGAGATCTCTTCGAGCATGATCAGGTCACCCGCGACACGGCGAACTTTACGGCCCAGACCCTTGGGGAGGCAGGACGGCCGGTGCTGATCGCCCCCGGCCACACCGATCCAGCCCTGCCCGGATCCCCCTACCGGTACATGCGGTGGCCCTCCAACGTCGCCATTGCCGGCCACGAAGGACTGCGGCCATATCAATTTGGAGGCGTTGTCATCTGGGCTGCGGGCTTCATGCGTCCGGGAGCGATTGAGGCCCCCCTGCGTGACTTCGCCAGGCTGGAGCAGGGGGTCAACCTGTTGCTCCTGCACGCTTCCGACATGAGCTCTCTCCCGGAGGGAACTCTGCCACTCAAGCCTCTTACCCCGGAGCAGGTGCGGGAGGCCGGCTTCCGCCACGGGCTGCTGGGCCATTACCACGACGCGCGCAGCGGTGAGCTCATCACCTACCCCGGAAGTCCGGAACCACTCCGAGGAGCCGACGCGGGAGGTCACTGCACGGCGCTGGTTACGATCGACGACGAGGGTACGGTCAGCGTCCGACTGGACGAGGTGGCCGAATGCCACTTTGCCCGGCAGACGATCGATGTGACCGGAATGACGGGCGCAGAGCAGTTATGCGACGCGCTGCGGGCCGCCCGGGACGGTGACCGCCGGGGCTCTGTGATCCTGGTGACATTGATCGGGCGCCGGCCACCCTCACTTCAGATCGATACCCGACGCCTGGCCGACGAATGCGGCGATGGCATCGCCCGGCTCGAGATCGAGAACCGCTCGCAGCTATCGCACGACCTTGAAGCTGTAGGCCAGGAATTCACCAGCCGCGGCGAAATGGTGCGAAAGCTCGTGGAACGGCAGTCGGACTCGGCCGAGGATCGTGAGGCAGTGGGCCGCGCCCTCCAACTCGCACTCGATGCCTTCGAGCAATGAGCGGCCGGAGGATGACGACCCGATGCGCCTGACGAGGATCGAGATCGAGGGCTTCGGCACGCTGCGGGGTGTCGACATCCATTTCGGCCCGGCGATGAACCTGGTCGTGGGACCCAACGAGGCCGGCAAGTCCACCCTGCAGGAGGCCATCCTGGCCGGGCTCTACGGGCTGCAATCGGCGGACCGCAACCGACCCTCGCTGGTCGAGCGAAGCGAGCGCTGGCGCCCCTGGCAGGGTGGCCATTTTGGCCTCGCTCTCGAACTCGAGCTGGAGGATGGTACCCCGCTGCGGGTCGAACGGGATCTCGATAGCGAGACGGTGCACGTGACCGACCTTCGTAGCGGGGAGGAGCTGAGCGATCGCTTCCAGCGGGACCCACTCGGCGGCGTCCAGGTCGGACGTGAACTGTTGGGCGTTACGCGTGAGATCTACACCAACACCGCATGCATCTCCCGGAGCGAGGTGATGCGGCTGGAGGACGCCGGCAGTATCAAGGAAGCAATTGCGGCTCTCGCGGATTCGGCGCACCCCGACCGCACCGCGAAGCGTGTCCTGGACCGGCTGCGCGATGAACGCATCGCCCGGGTCGGGCGTCCGCGTGCCCGCGGTGGGCCGCTCCACGACCTCGAAGCCCGCCTGGTCGAGCTCGAGCGACAGCTGGCCGTGGCCCGCCAGGCCCGGCTTGCCGTCGAGGAGCTGGCTGCGAAGCGCGAGTCGGTTGCCCAGTTAACGGAAGACGAGCTTGCCATGGTACAAACGCTCGACGCCGCCATCCTGGTTTCTCGCCTGGCGGAGGCAAGGCACCGACTCGAACGGCTGGAAGGCAGCGAGCGGGCGGTTGCCGACGAGGTTGCCCGCCAGCAGGAACACGCCGGGTTCGCCAACTTTCCCCTGGAACGGATCGACGAGGTCCAGGAGTTGCGCAGCCACCTTCGGGCAACCGAGGAATCGCAGGGGGGATTCCAGGCCGGGGCACAGACGGTCGCCGCACAGATGGAGGAGCTCGAGACGGAGCGCGCGAGACTGGAGTCGGAGGCGCAGGGCCTCGAAACGCGAGCTCGCGGCATCGATGAGGGAGCGCTCCAGGCGGAACCAGCGATCAGGGACCTGATGTCCACCCTGGCGGTTGCGGATACCCAGGCACCAGAGGTTCAATCGCGGGCCCAGGCGGCCTCGGACGACCTCACCCGGCTTGGTGAGCGGCATCCCGGTTTGATCGGAGAGAACCTCGACTGGCCGGCGCGGCACATGGAGTTTCAGCGAGTCTTTTCCGAATGGCACGAGCGCCACAAGGTTGCGGTCGAGGCTCGAACTCGCGCCGGGGCCGAACTGCCACCCCGGCTCGAGCAGCTCAAGCACGACATCGCGCGCTATCGCGAGGTTCCCGATGTCATAAAGTCCGGGCAGCATGCGGAGGAGGCGATGCGCCGCGAGGAAAGCCTGGCGGAGCGCGCTCGAAACAGGCAGCGTACTTTTCTTGGAGCCATGCTCGGGGGCCTCTTGCTGACCGTCCTCGCCATCCTTGTGGCCTTCTTTGCCCTCCAGGGTGGGACGTCTGTGTACCTCGCTGGAGGTGCCTTCTTTCTACTTGGCATGGGAGTCCTATCAACCGGGATCGGCATCTGGATTCGGTCCGCCGCCCGCAAGGAAGTGAACCGTCGCCTGCGGGCCAAGGACGAGGCCAGGGTCAAGCGGCGCGAGATCCTTCGCCCCTGGGGCGTCAGAAGCTCAGGCGAGCTGCAGCAGGCCCTGGTGGAACACCTGCAGAAGGTCCGCTACGATGCCACGCGCCTGGAACTGGATCGGCAGGCATCCGAGCTCGAGGAAGGGGCGCAGATTGCCGGCAGGGCGCTTCGCGAGCTGGTCGGCGGCTGGGGCCTAGCGCAGCCTGCGCCGAGCGAGGAAGCCGTCGCGGAAACGGCTCAGGAGGTCGAGGCACTCGCGCAGGACACGATTGCCTGGAATGCCGCCAACGAACGCTCCCAGGCAGCCACCGCGGCACTCGCCGAGATCGAGTCGCGCCGCGACGGGTTGCGCCAACAGTTGCACCAGCGGCTCGATCGACTCGGTTTCGACCGACGGGATCCGATGGGCGCCGCGCGCGACTTCATCGGCAGCTGCGAGGCCGCCCGGTCGGCGGCGCAGTTGCGGGCCCGCCTCGAGCAGCTGGATGCCCAGCTGGAACAGCTGGGTCAGCCCGCGCGGCGGGCGGCCGCCGAGGCCGCCAGGGCCGAAGACCTTCGCCGGACCCTGGGCGGGATTTACCTGGCCGCCGGCATTGCTGAGCCCGACATGGAAGCGGCAGCCGCCGCCTGGGAAGCAGCTGCCGTCCAGGCGCGTGCGCACCGTCAATCGAGCCGGCGCCTGGTGGAGCTGCAGGACAAGGGCATCGTCGGCGCCGGCGAGGAGGCCCGATCGCTCCGCCAGCTGGTACACGATCTGACCAATCAGCTCTCCGAGCTACGCCGGGGCGTCGACGCCGAGCGGATTGCCGGTTTCTCCGCACTGCCACTTGCCGAGCTGGAACGACAACGCGATCAGCACCGCGCGGCTCGAGAGCGAGCCCAGGAGGAACGGGCGCGAGCCGAAGAATTGCTCAACGACCGGCTCACGCAGATCGGCGATGTTGCCGCGATGGAGGAGGAGATCTCGGCGGTTCGGGAACAGCTTCAGAGGCTCGAGATCGAGGCCCACGCCTACGACCTGGCGATTGAGACCCTGGAGACGGCAACGAAATCGATCCGGCGGGCGGTCGTGCCCAGATTGAAGGCCCAGTTGCAGAACCAGCTCTCCCCCATCACCAACGGTCGCTATCGGGATGTCCGGGTGGGCGACGACCTGACGCTCCAGGTCAAAGCCCATGACCAACGAACGTATAAGGACGTGGACAACCTCAGCCTGGGCACCCGGTCCTTGATCTACCTGCTGGAACGCGTAGCCCTGGCGCGCATCATTGGCGGCAGCTCCGAGCCGGCGCCGCTGTTGCTCGACGAGGCTCTGGTCCACGCCGACCGGAGACGGATGCGAGCGGCTCTCGACGAGCTTGGACGTCTGGGCCAGGAGAACCAGATCATCCTGTTCTCCAAGGACGAGGCGCTGGCCGAGCGCGCCGAGAAGGCGGAGCACTGGACGATCATCCGGCTGCCCGGGCCGACCGCTTCCGGGTCGCTCGATGCGGGGCCAAGCAACGGCGCCTCCCGCGAGGAGATCCAGGCGGTTGAGGAAGAGGAGCAGGTTCCCAGCGCCTGAAGGCGGCGCCGCGAGGAGTTCGAGAACCGCAACTGCGACAGACAGCTGTCAAAACCACCGGTTAAGGTGGGCGCCATGGACAACGTCATACCGTGGTCTCAGATCCATCCGAGCATCAAGAGCGAGCAGCCCTTTGTCGGCGTCATCATGGTCGACCCGGAGGGGAAGCTCTGCGTCAGCGAACTCGTCCACTTCGATCCCGAAACCATGGGCAATGCCGACCAGGTCGCCAGCCAGATAATCGCGGCGGCGCAGCAGGCCGCCTCAAGGGTGGCGACCTCCTACCGGGCACAGCGCCAGCCACCGAGGCGGCGGAGTTTTCGGGTCCTGGAGGGCGGCTCGGCCTAAGGTGAGACTGGAGCCAGCCGAGCCTCGAGCGATCGCTTGACCAGCGGCCACTCACTTTCGATGATCGAGTAGATGGGGCTGTCTCGATAGCTTCCATCCGGTCGGATCCGCTGGTTGCGCAGAGTGCCCTCGTAAACCGCGCCCAGTTTGATGATGGCCGACTGCGAGCGGAGGTTGCGGATATCGGTCTTCAGTGCGATGCGGATCGCGTGCCAATCTTCGAAGGCGTGCCGAAGCAGCAGAAACTTGGCCTCCGGATTGATCGCCGTCGCCCAGGCGGCGGGTTCGTACCAGGTCCAGCCGATCTCCGCCGTTCGGTCCTCTTCCTGCACGGCCAGATACCGGGTGCTGCCGACGATGCGGTCGTCTTTGAGCCGACGGACCACGAACGGGTACTCGCGGCCGAGCCCTTCGGCCTGCAGCGCCCTTGCCAGCCAACGCTCCATCGCCTCGGGCGTTGCCGCGCGGGCCGACATGAATGTCCAGACTTCGGGCGCCCGGCCCGCGTCCAGCAGCGCCGCGGCGTGCTCCGCCCGCAAGGGCTCCAGCTGGATATGCGTCCCGGTCAGCGTCAGCGGCCCGAGGCTAGCCAAGGGTTCTCGAGCCGGGTTGTCTCAGAAGGGTCGATCCACCATCAGAAACACGACCACCGCGAGCAGGAACCAGGCGACCACCTGGATGGTGGTGGCCGCCGCGTCGGCGCTTTCGACGCCTCCGCTTTCTGCAGACGCAGCTCTCAAGCGCCGGAGGTTGGGCGCTAGAAAGGCGCCTTCGAGTCCCATTGCCGCAATCAAGAGCAGGACTCCGAGCAGCAGCCAACCGGTGAAGAACTTGAAGCGCCCGATCCAGAGCAGCAGACCGCTGAGCAAGACGAGCGCGGAGCCGGTGTAGACGAGGGCGAGTTGGACCCGCCAGGCAAAATCGAGGAGTGCTTTGCGTCCGGCCACGTCGGCGGCATTTAACATCGGGCGCAGCAGCGCATGGGCGCTGACGCCGCCAAGCAGGAAGATAGCCCCGAACACGTGGAGGGTCAGGAGAATCCTCACCCGTGCAGCATACCGTCTCCCGCCGTGATCGCCGTCTATAGTCTTGGCGTGCCCGACCAGGCCCGAAAGCGCGCCGAGGTCGTGATTCCGCAGGCCTGGCTGCTTCCAAACCTGGGGATCGACGCCGTGCGTGCGCTGCAGCCCGGTGACACCACCGCGGAGCTGGAAAAGGGTGAGTTGCGTATCAATGGTGTCGAGGTGCTCGTCGCCCGCAACTGGGTCCGCGACGAATTCTGGGCGCGAATCCAGGATGCGGTGAAGACCGGTTTTCCCGCCGAGAAGACGTACACGTTTCTGCGCGCCCACGCCGAACGGCGCGGTATCAGCCGTCCGCCCCAGCAGTCCTGAGGAGATGCTGATTTTTTCGGCTAAGCCGACCGGCTAACCGCGGCACCCAGTAGCTGAAGCGTCGGGCCCTCATCCCCCAACGTGACAGCGAACTCTTGCAGCGGCCATCACGCCGGGGCGGCCGTTACGGGCAACGGTGGCGCGCGGCGGAAAAGCCTTTGTTAGCCTCACTGGGTGCCGGCGTGGGAAGGGATCGAACGCGGGGTTATTGAGGCTGTCTTCCGCTTCGCGCCCGCGCACGCCCGCAGCGTCGGGGAGCATGCCTACGATGGAGTCGTAGGCGACCCCACCTCAAGCGCGATCGCGGCTCGCCTGGAAGAGATTGATCGGCAGCTCCGGGCGCTCGCCGGGGCGGGCGAGCTCGACCGCGACTGCGAGATCGACCGGCGGGCGCTGGCCGCGCAGCTCCAGGCGAGCCGCTTCGAGCTAGCGGAGCAGCGGTCAGCCTTCAATGACCCCCTCTACTACGCCGGAGCGGGATCAGAGCTCGACGTGAGCACATATCTGAAGCGGGACTATGCCCCTCTCGGGGACAGGCTGGCCAGCCTGTCGCAGCACCTTGAGGGCTACGGCGGTTACCTCGAGGCGGCCCGTGACAATCTCGAGCGCTCCCTCCCTCGGCCCAATCTTCAGGTCGCAATCGAGGCGGTCGCGGGGCAGGCCGCTTTCCTCGATGGCGAGGTTCGGGCGATGGCGGCGGGCAACGACTCCATGGATAATCAGATCGACGCCGCAGTTTCCCTCGTTCGAGGCTTTGGATCGTTCCTACGGGCGCGCTCCGCGGAGGCCCACGAGCACGATGCGCTCGGCGCCGAACGGTTCGAGCGCATCCTGCAGCTTCGTGAAATGGTCGGGCTGGATGTACTCGCCCTGGAGGGCCTGATCGACGCGGACGTGACCCGCAACACGGCGAGAGCCGCTGAGTTGGCGGAACGAATCGAGCCCGGCCAGGGCATCGCCGCGGCCGTCTCCCAGCTGGAGCACGATCACCCGACGTCGGAAAGCATCCTTCGCGACGTCACCGGAATGCTCGAGGGCATCCGGGAATTCGTGCTTCAGCGCGAAATCTGTTCCATTCCGTCGGAGACGCACTGCATCGTCAGGGCGACACCGGCATACGCCTCGTACATCACCGCAGCGCTCGATAGTTCCGGTCCGCTTGAGACAAGCGCCCGGGAAAGCTACTACTACGTCACTGTACCGACGGCGGCTTGGGGACCGGCCCGGACGGAAGAATGGCTTCGCCACCTCAACTATTCGGTACTCATCAACACCTCCATCCACGAGGCATACCCGGGTCACTACGTCCAGGCGCTGCACGAACGGCGGGCTTCGTCGTTGACGAGAAAGGTTTTCTGGGTGCAGGGGACCGGCGAGGGCTACGCCCACTACTGCGAGGAGATGATGATCGAAGCGGGCTTCTCGGCCGATCCGAAGCTGGCGCTTGCCCAGGTGATGGACGCCCTGCTGCGCGATTGCAGGGCTCTGGTGGCGCTCGGCCTCCATTGCGGGGGCATGACCATGGAGGAGGCTGTGGAGGTCTTCATGCGGGTGGGTTTTCTCAGCAAGCTACCCGCAACACGCGAGGCTAACCGGGGCGCATGGGACCCACTCTATCTCACCTACACGCTGGGCAAGATCCTCATCTACGAGTTGCGGCACGAGTGCGAGCTACTGCCGGGTTATTCGTTGAAGACGTTTCACGATGCCTTCCTTGCTTGTGGCAACCTCCCGATTCCCCTGATCCGCGAGCAACTCGTCTGAAGACCTATCGGGCGGGGGCACGGTGAATCCAATCAATTCGATTGCCAGCCTGAGCGGCGATCTCCTCATCGTCGTCATCGCGGGACTGCTCTTCATCGAGGAATCCGGCATTCCGATTCCCTTCGCCCCAGGCGACCTGCTCTTGCTGATTGCGGGAATAGCGATCGCGAGCGACACCGTGGAGCCGATCCCCATGGTCGCCGCGCTACTGGTAGCCATAACGGTTGGCGCCATGATTGGGCGCGAGGTCTTCGCCCTGGTCGGACAGGCAGCCCTAGCCAAAGCCGCGGATGCGCTGCACTTCGGGCGTGCGCTCGACCGCGCCACCAGGTTGCTTCGACGGGGCGGAGCGCGTGCGGTCTTCGTCGGGCGCCTCGTCCCCGGGCTGCGCATCTCCACCACCCAGGTGGCTGGGGTGAGCCGGATGCCGCGTATGACCTTCGCCCTCGGTCTGATTCCCTCGGTCGTGATCTATATCGCAGTCTTCGTGGGGCTTGGGGCAGTCGTCGGGCAGCCAGCCGTGATGTTGTTCCATCGGGCCGAGCACCGACTTTTCGTGCTCGTTGTCGCAGGGCTCGCGGCAGTGGCGGTTGTCCTCTCCGTCCGGATCCTGGCAAGGCGGGGGGTTCTCGACGCCATGGATCCAATCGTTCTGGGCGTTCGCCGCGACATGGCGGATGCGCTGGAAGCAGCGCTGCCCTGGCAGGGGGGAGCGAACGCGCGCTGGCGGCAGTACCCGCTGGTCCGCCGGGTCTGGGCGGGCGTGATCGACCTGGTGCTGATCTTTTCCGGCACCATCTACGTGTTGACCGCAGTCACGGGGACGGCGCGCAACGAAGTGCTATTCGACCTGCCGGGGATTGCGGTTGTGGTGGGACTGACCCTGCTCTACCGAGTACCCCTCGAGGCCCGGCTCGGGCAGACGATCGGCAAGAAGATGATGGGCATCTCTGCCTACGGACCTGCGGGGGGAGTGCCGGGCTGGTGGCGGGCCACGCTGAGAAACGTCATCGGGATAATCGTGCCGCTCTGGCTCATCGATGTCGCTTTCGTTCTCGCCGGCCGGCGGCGCCAGCGTCTGGGCGATCTTGCAAGTCGGGTGACCGTCCGGCGGGTCTCTGATTGACCCGGCATCGCTAGCAGCGCAACCAGATCCGGCGCGCCTGGTTCCAGCGCCAGCAGGGAAGCACTTGAATCGTGCGAGCAGCCGGTGCCTGCCGCCACACGGGGACCTGGACCAAGCTGCCAGCAGGCGGGTTCCAGGGAGTGGGAATGGGCGCAGGCGTGGGCTGATACGCCTGGACGGCCTGGTTTGGATCGGGCGGCTGGAGAGCAACCGCCCCACGCAGCAGCTCGCCAACGGTTACCAGTCGGTAGCCGCGCTGGCGCAGGGCCGGGATGATGATGCGCAAGGCTGAACCGGTGGCCGGCGCATTGGGCCCTCCTTGCAGGTGCAGCATGACAATCGCGCCCGGCCGGACCTGCGCCATAACCGCCGCCGCGACTCCACTCGCGTTTGGATTGAAGGCATCCATGCCGTTGACGGTCCACTCCACCGGAATAAGACCTGCCGAGTGAACCGCGTCGAGTGCGGCGGCGTCGTAACAGCCGCCCGGAAAGCGGAAGTAGCGTGGGGTGACGCCGGTGATCCGTCGCAGGACTGCCTGGGCGTGCGAAAGTTGCCACGCCGCTCCCGCCGGCGACACTCCGCCAAGCAGGTAGCAGGGAAGGTGAAAGGCGGGGTGCGAGTAGCTGTGATTTTCTATCTCGAACTGGGGCTCCTCTGCCAGCGCCCGCGCGAGCCCGGGATAGAGCTCCGCCCACATTCCGGTCATGAATAGCGTCGCCGGGGTTCCGCTGGAACGGAGCACGCCGAGCGCGTCCTGGTTGATCCATCCACCCACCATGCCTCGCTGCAGCTGAGCTGCCATCTGTGGCGTCATGTCCAGGTCGAAGGTCAGCGCGACCAGGTGCCGATCCGTCTTTGCGCCGATGATTACGCGTGGCACATCGGCCGCCAGGGGTATGGCGGGTTTCGCCCGTGAAATCGATATCGCGCCGAGCTGGAGGGGAACCGAGGACCCGCCGCTGTGCGAGACCTGGATCACGGCCTCGACCGGGCCGGGCACCTGCAGGGGCAGCAGCATGACCGTGGCCAGAAGAGCCCCGATCAGTACCGTCGCTCGTCTCGTCACCCGCGGTAGCCTGCCAGCACCTCGAGCACGAGGTCGACCTCGCTGGCGGTGTTGTAGTGAGCGATGCCGATCCGCAGCGTGCCTCCCGACGCTTCAAGACCGAGCCGGCGCATCAGTTCGGTGGCGTAGTGATCGCCGTGCCAGGTGAAGATCTGATGTTCGCCAAGCCAGCGCGCCAGTCGCTCGGGAGGGTGCGGCGCCCAGGTCACCGAGATCGTCGGCGCCCTATCCTCGAGCTGAGTCGGGTCGGTGATGCCATAGAGCTGGATACCAGGTATGCGTTGCAGACCGTCGATCAGGCGTGCGGCGAGGGCACGCTCGTGGGCCTGGATACGGCTCATCGCCGCCTCGATCGCGGCACGGCTCACCTGGTCCTGGCCGCCGACCGCTGCCAGGTATTCGAAGGCACCGAGCAGCCCGCTCAGGCACTCGAGGTTGGGAGTGCCGGTTTCCCAGCGGCCTGGCAGCTGATCGCCGGCCGGCCGCACCTTGTATGGTCGCAACCGCTGGAGGTGCTCCCGTCGCCCATAGAGAAGACCCAGGTGCGGTCCGTAGAACTTGTAGGCGGAGCACACTAGAAAGTCACAGTCGATCGCTCTCACGTCGATCGCGCCGTGGGGCCCGTAGTGAACGGCGTCGACCCATAGCCAGGCACCAGCGGTGTGGGCCAGGCGCGCCACCGCCTGCAGCGATGGAATCGTTCCGACCGCATTAGATGCGTGCGTCACAGCAACCAGCCTGGTGCGGTCGGTGATCTGGCGCTGAAGGTCGGCCATGTCGAGCCGGCAGTCGGGCAGCGTGATGTCGGCGACGCGGATTTTGACCCCGTTCTCCTCCAAGGCCAGCCAGGGTGAGACGTTGCCATCGTGCTCCAGTCTCGTGACCACGATCTCGTCACCCGCCTTGAACTCGCGTCCCATGGCACGGCTCAGGGCGAATGTCAGGGTCGTCATGTTGGGGCCGAATACGATTTCCTCCGGGCCGTTGGCGTTGAGGAAGGTTGCAGCGGCACGACGGACCTCGTCCAAGCGGGCATCCGATCTCTCGCTCGTGGCAAAGACGCCCCCGTGGTTCGCGTTCATCGTCCGCCAGTATTCAGCGGTGCGATCGATGACCTTTAGGGGAACCTGGGTGCCGGCGGGATTGTCGAGGTAGACAACCGGGTTCCCCTGGACCCGGAGTCCCAGTGCCGGAAACTGTGATCGTACGGCCGCCAGGTCCAGGTCGACGGCGGCTGGACTGCCCATCACTCCGATGCTAGCGGTTCGAGATCGCGCGCAAACTTACCGGCTCAGCGTTTGCAGATGACTCATGAAGCGTGACTCGACGCCGACGGTGTCGAAGCCCAGGCGCCCGTAGAAATGGCGGGGCCACTGGAACAGGTCGGCTACCAGGAAGATGAATTCGCTGTCTCGGAGCGATTCGATGGCGGCGGAGACCACCTGATGCGCCAGTCCGCGGCGACGGAAACGCTCGAGTGTTTCGACAAACTCGATCTGCGCCGCGTCGCCCTGGCGGCGGACTTCGCAGAATGACGCGGGAGTACCGTCGACGAAAGCGCACCAGTAGCTGGTGTCGATGACGCGGGCTGTCAACACCTGCTTCTCAAGCGCCTGCTGCGCGATCAACCGGCTGGGAGCCCACGATGCGATCTCTTCTCGGCGGCCGGGCGCATAGGTCATCCAATCGACTCGTCGGACTGCGCTGCTGTCCACCTCGCGGTCGGGCGCTCGATGGTGCACCATCACGGAGAAGCGCTCCGGCTGGAAACCGAGGCGGGCGAAGGTGGGCAGCAGTCGTTCGGCGGCCTCCTCGTTATCAACGTTTACCCGTCGAAAGGCGATTCCGGTCGGGGCCTGGATGCGCTCCGTTTCGCGGGCCAGTTCTTGGGCTATCACCGTCTCAAGGTCGTGGTCCGCAATCAGGTAGTTAAGGTCGGGTGCACTCGAAAGCGTCCGATTGATCAGTGCCCGTCCCCACCTGAAGCTGACCACCTGCTCGGCGCAGCGTTCGTCAATCGATCGCATGAAGTCGATGGCGCGTCGCCTCTCATCCACCGTGCCGGAAGTCTACTAGCGGATATCGACCACAATCGTGTGATAACCGTCTGCGCCGTTCGGCAGAGTTGGAGCGGAAGCAGGCGACTGGAGAGTACCCTGGCCGTCACGCGCCCGTACTTCCACCCGATAGTGGCCCGCCGAGAGTGACGCGCTCAGGTGCCAGAATCGCCAGGCGTAAGGGGAAAACTCGTCGGCAAGGTCGGCTGCCTGCCACTGACGGCGCCCGTCCCAGCTCAATTCGACGCCGGTGACGCGGCGTGCCCCGGCAAAGGCGATCCCGGAAAAGCGGACGGTTCCGGCAGGAAGCGCCACGCCATCCGCCGGCGCGTCGATCCTCGACATCGTCTTGACGATCGCCCGCTCGTCCCAGCCGTTGTTCTCCCAGTACCCCGGCTGATCGGTGCTCGAAAACCTGATCCGGGTTACCCACTTGGGTTGCTTCATGCCGTAGTGGCCCGGAAAGATGAAGCGTGCCGGGTAGCCATGCTGCGAAGTGAGCGCGCTGCCGTTGAGCTGGGTCGCCAGCAGGTGATCGTCGGTCAGCTCGGAGAGCCGAAAACTCTCGGTGTACCCGTCGGCCGACTCCATCAGCATCCACACCGCGTTCTCCGGCACGCTCGTGAGCGCCAGGACATCGCTGACCCGCGGACCCTGCCAGAGCCCGTTGCTGATCAGCGTGCCACCGACGTCGTTGCTGATGCACTCGAGCGTCAGCTCCAGCCGCCGCGAGGGAAGGGCCAGCAGCTCGCCGTAGGTGAGACTCCGTGTCGGTAAGACCAGGCGCCAGCTCGACCCATCCAAGACCGGATCTCCTCCAAGGTTCTTGGAGACAACGTAGAAGTCGGCCACGCTGGTGATCTCGGTGTCGGCTCGACTACCTTCTTTCATAGCGAGTGCGGTGATGAAGCGCCGGACGTCGACGAAACCGACGCCAACCACCGCAAGCCCCACCGCGCCGAAGAAGAGGTTGCGCAGCAGGATCCTTCTTTCGACGTTTTCGGCGGCGGGTTCGCTCAAGCGGCGGAGCAGCCAGTCGGTGACCGGCACCACCGCCGCCAGTAGGAGGACCTCGAGCGCCATCGCCGCCAGCGAATCGCCCGGGCTTTGAGCCAGCAGCGCGAGCAGGGCGATGACCACGGCTACGAGCACCGTCAGGGCGGGTATGGCGCGTCTGCCGGCCACCCGGATCAGCAGAATCGAAGCTCCCGCGTAAGCGAGAACGATCACCAGTGTGGCTCCCAGAAGTAAGAGAGGCCGGGCGACCACGCCCATCAGTTTCAGCAGGTTCTCAAAGGTCGAAAGGGGCAGCACCTTGACCAGGATGTAGCCGGCCTGCTCCGGCACCAACGGAATTCCAAGCAGGGCGTGGGCCAGGTAGTCCAGGCCCAGGCCGAGGGCTCCAGCGCAGAGCCCGCTTAGCAGCGGCCGCTGCGGTAAGGGTTTCAGCGGGGGGCGGTCCGTCGGATGCCGTTATAGACCAGGGCCAAACCGACGGCCGCTGCTACCACGCCGATGAGTAACCACGTCCGCTGACCCGACATGAAGCTGCCGGGGAGGATGCCGACTCCCTGGAGGATCCAGACCCCGCCCGTGATCAGCGCGATGATACCGAGCACCAGGCTGGCTGTCTTCACAGCACTACACTACGCGCCCGGGTTTCGTTTTCCCGCCCGAATATCGATCAGCCCGCTCCGGACCAACCGGGCTGATTGGTCAGGCTTCGGCGGCGACCGCCTCCGGCGCCACGATCTCCGCCTTACCGGTCCGGCCGCCCGCCTCGACTTTGGCCAGCGCCAGCTGGCCGATATTGAGGCCCTGAATCGTCGCCAGGTCGCCAAGCGCCCGCAGGAAATACTGCCGGCGACGGCGCTCGATCACGCGACTGAGGTCGTGCTCAATCGCCTGGATGCCCTCGATGAAGGTAATCCGGAAGGGATCGGTGATACGGGCACGCTGCGGGCCGAGCTCGTCCTGGACCATCTTCTTGGCGTCTCCCGAAAGACCCTCGTTGGTAACGATGACGCCCTCGGCCGCCTTGATCCGCGAAATCTTGGCGTTGAACGCGTAGGCATCTGCCAGGTTGAACTCCCGGTCCTTGAGGACGAGGAGAACGAGGTCCCCACTGAGGTCGAGCACGATGTCGGTACCGGCCGGGCCGGAATCGACGATCACCTGCTCGCGGCTGATACCGAGCTTTGAGAGCGCGCCGCTGGCGAGGGTCGTCATCCAGCGTCCTTTGTCATTGAGGCTGGTCGCGCGATCGGTCGGCATGATGACCTGGTCCACGCGCTCCTCGTTGAGGGGCCGTCCGCAGGCGCATTTCATCCAGTCGGGCGCCATCTTTTGCAGCTTGTTCGGATCGTCCGTGCGCAGGACGGCGTTGCCGGTCCGCGAGCAAACGATCACATACTCCGATTGAATCAGGCCGAGCGTGCGCAGCTCGCCCAGGCGGCCGGCAACCGCGGTGCCCTGCGCCTCACCCAGAACCTTAGGAAGATCGGAAACGGTCAACGAGCCGACTCGCTCGAGATCCCGGATCAAGGCGCGAATCTCGGGAGTGGTGAAGGCGGCCATCGCCTGGCTCTCCTCAGTGGAGGCCTCGAAGGTCCCCTGGCGGGACTTGCGGATGGCCTCGAAGTTGTGGCTGCCGACGGGCGTGAGCACCGGCCAGGACGATGGGGTTCCCACCTCCTGTCCGACCGCCTCCTGAGCCGCGGTACGGATCCGCTTCAGGAAGTCTGTTCGCACCTTCTCGCTGCCGGCGCGGTAAGCAATGCCGACCTCGACGAAGGCCGGTTTGGCCGCGTGCTCCAGCTCCATGAAATGCATGTCATCCGAGCGCAGCTCGCGCAGCGTTGCCGAGCCCGGTCGGCGTACCCGCAACCAACCAACGATCGGAGCCGAGCCCATGAAGAGCTCACCCTCGTCCGCGGCGGACCAACTCTTGGTCACGTCGAACTGCAGGAACTTGTTGAGGAGGTCGATGGTGAAGGCGATGCCGGCGCTGTCGAAGATGGCTTCACGGGCTCGGTATAGCACGCCCATGAAATCAGGGCCGTTGACCCGTGAAACGATGGTCCAGAACTGGTCGGTGGTCGGTGCGATCTCCAGGCGGCGGACTTCCACAAGCAACATCGTTTCTGGGCTCCTCAAGATTTGATCAATGAACGATTCCAGCGCGGCGCGCCACCACCAGCACCTCCCCAGGCGGGTAGGCGGCATGGGCAGCTTAGGACCGCGGAAACGCTCTTGTCAAACGCTTTGACGCTCGCATGTCCTGATAGCTCCGTATTGCTACTGGTTGGCATACTGTGGCGGTGACTCAGCGCGACCAACTGGAGGCGGCTCTGCGTGCGGCGGCCTTGCGGCTGAGCCCGGTGGAGATTGCCGCATTGCTTCCGGCCTGGCGCCGGTATCGGGACCTGGTTGCGGCCTTCCTCAAAGCAACGGACGATGGTCTGACCGGGTGAAGCTGGACGAGGTAAGCCTGGCACCGATCCGCGGCCTGGTCGGTATGGTGCGCACCGGCCGCATCTCTGCGCCGGAGCTGCTCGAGGTCTACCTGGGGCGGATCGCAACCCGAAAAAGCCTCAAGGCCTTCATCACGGTCGACCCGGAGGCTGCCCGGGCGGAAGCCCGAGGGGTGGCCGGGAGACGGGCGGGCAACGGGATCCGACCACTGCTAGGGATCCCGCTGGCGGTCAAGGACCTGTTCGCAACCAGGGGTCAGCGAACGACCGGCGGTTCGAAGATTCTGCGGGATTGGCGGCCGGCGGCGGACGGGACAGCGATTGCCAGGCTGCGGGCGGCCGGGGCGGTTGTGATCGGGAAGGCCAACCTGCACGAGTTCGCCTACGGTGTGACCAACAGCAACCCGTGGTGGGGCATTGCGCGCAACCCGTGGGACCCTGGACGGATCCCCGGAGGCTCGAGTGGCGGGTCCGCCATCGCGGTGGCTGCCGGCCTGGCCGCCGCCGGCGTCGGCTCCGACACGGGCGGATCAATACGCATCCCAGCCGCCCTCTGCGGTTGCATCGGGCTGAAGCCGACCTACGGCTCGATCCCGCTGGACGGCGTTATTCCCCTGGCCTGGTCGCTCGACCACGCCGGCCCGCTGGCCCGGACGATAGATGACGCGCGCATCCTCTTAGAGGTCATGTCTGGAAGGCGGTTGAAGCCGCCGCCGGCGCTTTCCGGCCTACGGTTGGGGATGCTTCGAGGTCCCCTTCTCGATCGCGTCGAGGCGGGCGTCAGCGATAGGGTCGAGGCTGCCGCCATCGCCCTGGGCCGAGCCGGTTTGCGACGGCGGGAAGTCAGGATCCACGAGCTCGAGTGGACCGTGGCGATGCAGTTGATCACCCTTCGGGCGGAGGCCAGCGCCCTGCATGCGCGATGGCTTCGCCGCCGGCCCCGCGCTTACGGCGCCGACGTCAGGACCAGGCTTCAACTCGGGTCGCTGGTTTCCGGGGCTGAGTACGCCAGCGCGCAGCGTGCCCGGCTTCGCCTCAAGCAAGCCCTGCGGGAGGTCTTTTCGCAGGTGGACGTCCTCGCGTTGCCCACCACCCCTATCGTGGCGCCGCCCGTCGGTCAGACAACGCTGCGCTGGCAGGATGGCGAGGAGCCCGTCGACGGGGCGCTGGTGCGGCTGACCCAGCCCTTCAATCTCGCCGGAGTACCGGCGCTGTCGGTTCCCTGCGGACTTGCCGGCGGCCTCCCCGTCGGCTTACAGCTGGTCGCCCCCTGGATGGAGGAGTCGCGCCTGCTGGCGGTGGGGGCGCTGGTCGAGTCGCTCCGGCTGAGCGAGAGTTCTAGTAGATGAAGCCGATCAGCGGTACCGTTCCCGGCATGACGTGCCGGTAGCTAACCCGACCCCAGCCACCGCCGGGATCGCCGTAGTAGTTCATCTCGCTGATCAACCAGCTCCCGTCGCTGTAGACCTGTTCAACGTAGGCAACGTGTCCCCAGTAGGGCGATTCCCAGGTGACCATGATGGCGCCAACACGCGGCGTCGGTCCTTCCGGACGCCCGTAGGCGCGGGCCCGACCAAACCATTGCCAGGCATTTCCGCCCCACGGAGCCGGCCGCCGCGAGTTGACGTACCAGGTGCACTGACCGAAGGGGAAGTAGCCACCGCCGGCTGAGTACACCGGCTGTACGAAGACGGCGCGCTTGCCAGCGTTTACCGTGTGCGCAACCGGTTGCGGCACGGAGGCGGGCTCGGGGCCGACGCCGAACGGCACCATCAGGTACTCGCCGACTGGCAGCGTCTCGGGGTGCCGGAGCAGATTGAACTCGACGATGGCATCAGACTCGGCTCGATACTTCGATGCGAGGCCAGTGACCGTGTCGGTGGTGGACAGCTTGACCAGGACGCCGTCGATCGGCGGCACGAGTACTTCCTGCCCGGGCTTCAGCTGATCCACCAGCTCGGGATTCGACCAGAGAAGCGTGTTTACGCTGAGGCCGTATTTGCCAGCCAGCGCCCGCAGGGAGTCGCCGGCAACCGCCTGGTAGTGCACGATATCGCGGTGCTTGTCCGAGCTTGGGGGGGTCACCGGCAGCGCCGGGACCACCATTGCGCCGCTCATCGACCAGCCGACGCCGTCCACGGCACGGCCGAACTGCGCCTGCGCCACCGGCGCACCGGGCAGGTTAGCCCCTGCCAGAGCCGAGGTGGCCCCCACCGGCATGTGCAGCATCATCCAGGGCATGGCCGCGGCCATCACCAGGACTGCCGAGTGAGTCGCAAAGCGCGGCGCGGCGTATTTCAGCGACGTCCCCCTTTCCCCTCCCCGAATTGGCCACACGGCGCGGCCTACATGGAGACAAACTGGACCACCCAACCCTGCTTGCGTCGCCGTGGAGGGCTCTCACCGCCTCGTCACCTTCGCGTTACCGCCCGACCGTAACCAAACCCGGATGGGCAGGCTGCGGCGGTACAACTTACAATGCCGCCATGGCCGTACCGGCCGAGCCCTCGGGCCGTGAGCTGCTCGAGTTAGCGCTCCGTGGTGCCGCGGGAGCGCTGCCAGAGCCGCCCTACCCCCACCTTCTCAACATGCACTTCACATCGGTTGGCGAGGGCACTGCCACCTTCGAGATGCCGGTATCCAGCCAGCACTACAACCCCAACGGCGTGGTCCACGGTGGCGCGATCACCTCGATCGCCGACAGCGCTATGGGCTTCGCCGTCTTCAGCACCCTGGCGCCAGGCGAGAACTTCACCACCGCTGAGATCCACGTCAACTTCCTCAGACCGGCCACGGTTGAGTCCGGCATCCTCCGCAGTACCGGGACAGTAATCCATCGCGGACGGCAGGTTGCCGTGGCGCAGGCTGACGTCACCGACAGCCAGGGTCAGGTGATCGCCTCGGCCAGTTCAACCAACCTGGTCCTGCCGCCGCGCCAGCAAGCCTCCCCGCCACC
>Ga0102924_1000780_pt1 | contig 38148 bp, 30 predicted proteins | sample PaiPotPPM11metaG_FD_80116 | JGI IMG/M metagenome (GOLD analysis project Ga0102924, IMG submission 80116) | Iron sulfur acid spring bacterial and archeal communities from Banff, Canada, to study Microbial Dark Matter (Phase II) - Paint Pots PPM... ...
AAGTTCCGTTCCAGCCGCGAGGCGATAAGCCGGTCTATTGTCGTGACTGCTTCGCATCGCGTAGCGGCTACCGCTAGGCACAATCGCTCAAAACAGCGCTTATAAAAGGAAGGTCTGCGTCACGCGGGCTTTCCTTTATCTTTTTAACGACGCGAGGACATGAGTCAAGAACTACTTAGCCGTCTGAAGGGTCTCGGACTCATCGGCATCCACGTTGCAGCGCTCGGAGCACTCTGGCCGTCCTTTTTCAGTTGGCCCGTTCTCGTGGTCGTCGCCGTAGTCTCATATTTTACCGGCGTCCTTGGCATCACGCTGTGCTATCACCGCACGCTAACCCATCGCGCCTTGCGACTGCGTAAACCGCTCGAGTATCTGCTTGCAGTTTGCGGTACGCTGGCTTTGCAAGGCGATCCGATTCGCTGGGTCGCGGTGCATCGCAAACATCACGCTCACGCCGATCGTCAAGGTGACCCGCACAGCATCCACCTCGGCTTCAAGTGGGCGCACATCGACTGGATCTATCAGCACAACGTTGCGTTGCCGAGCGACGAAGAGATGCGGCACTACGCGCCCGATCTCTACGCCGAACCGTTCTACCGCTTCTTGCAGTGGACGAGCTTGCCGTTACAGATCGCGCTCGGGCTGCTGCTCTTCGCGCTGGGCGGCTGGGCGTTTGTCGTGTGGGGGATCTTCGTTCGACTCGTGATCAGCTATCATTCCACCTGGTTGGTTAACAGCGCGGCCCACATGTTAGGGTACCGAACGTTTCGCACCGGCGACCAATCCACCAACTGCTGGTGGGTGGCGTTGATTTCGTTCGGCGAGGGCTGGCATAACAATCACCACGCGTTTCCTTCTTCAGCCCGGCACGGCTTGCGCTGGTTCGAAATCGACATGACCTGGTGGCACGTCAAAGTATTGGCGTTTCTACGTCTTGCCGACCGCATTAAGATTCCCAGCAAGCTCATGCAGCAACGGCTTCGCGACGCTGCTAGTACTATTGTGGAACGAGCGGAAAGATCGTGTTCCAGTCGCGTTTCATATCCACAATCTCCCAACATCTCGCCGTAGCAGGGCATCAATTTTCCGACAGCATTGGCATTTTTGGCCTTTGCAGTGATATGATGCTCGCAGCCAACCAGGCACTGGCCAGGGCCGTGGGAAGGCAATCGTGTTTTCCCAACCGGATCCTTAATCGGATCGGTGTCGTTGTGCTTAAACGGAGGGCATATCGGCTCGCGATTACGCGCAGTCGTCATTCGACGTATTTGTGAGCAACACGTGCGACTACAATACGGCCGTTTATAAATGGCACCCGGGTGTCACAACGTGAGTTGTGCCTCAACCATGCCTGGCGATTACCTCAATCCATTCAACACGGCGTCCGATAAGCACGGCAACCTCTACGTCTCCGACTATAGCCATGGGTACGCCAAAGAAGTCCTGGAGCGGCCCGTGGAGCGCGTCATTGGACCGCAACGGTAACATCTACGTCGACGATCGCGGAAATAAGGAAATCAAGGAGATGCCGCAGCACCGCGCTTCCGCGTCCTGCGTAACGGTCGTCATGGGTGGATTCAACGACCCCGTCGCGGCGAAAGTAGACGCTACGGGTAATGTTTACGTTTCGGACAACGGGAACAGCTCGGTACGAGAGATTCCAAAAGGTTGCCGGTCGTCGTCGTGCTTGGTAACGATCGGTGGGGGATTCTCACAACCGTTTGGCCTCGCCATTGGACCATAGCCAACCGAAGCGAGGGTTTTAGGGCTTCGCAGTCGCGATCGGCTTGGGTGCCGCGGCCGAACACTCGGCAGCGCCGTTCATAACCGCCTTCGCGGCGTCGTTCTCACGCGCGGTCGTTTCTTGAATCGTCCAGTGCAGTGCATCCAGCAGCCGCGTCGTGGGATTGTACCCGAGCGTCAGTCCCGGAATCGCGGCTAGATTGATGTCGTACGGATTAGGCGGTAGACCCGCCTGAGTCGTGTCGTAGAGTAAGGGATTCGGCGTCGGTGTGGCTCCGGTCGATTTGCCCGTTTGGTCGGACTGGTTCATCGCGCTAATGTATTCTTGCCCCGCATGCTGCAAATCGCCCATCTGTTGCGTCGCGACGAATCCGCTAATGATGTCGAGTGCGGCGTTCTGCGTTGCTAACGCCTTGAGCAGTTTATCGCGCATCGCTTGCAACTGCTTGTCGTCCTGAACGTTTCCGGTGCCTTGCGCCAGCGCCGGCGAGTCGAGCAGTTTCTGCGTCGCGATGATGTTGTTGGCGATCGGGCTGACGAGGTTCTCCATCCCCAGGAGCGCCATGTTCTGCGAGGCCGTCATGTTGCTTCCGCCCGACTCGCCCGACATAACGACGCCGCCGTTGGGACCGGCGCTGTTGCTCGCGCTATTGTCCGGACCGTCGAGTGCGCCGCGATTGTACCGCGAGAACAGCTCGGGGCCTTTTTTGATGTTCTGGTCGTTTTGCAACATCATGCCGATGGCCGGCGCGATATGTTTGTGCAACTCCGAACACAGCGGCCGCGTAATGATGTGGTAGATTTGCGGCGGCGGCGTTGCGTTCATCGGCGCCGGCGTTGCTGAGGTTGTGGCGGCGGTAATTGGGGGAGCCGGCGCGATCGCGGCAATCGCCAGGATCAGCGCCGCGGGGAGTGCTTTGTGCATCGCAGCCATACTACTCCCCCAACGCCCGATTGGGCCTGCTTGTTACGGAGCGACCCCCACGGAAGCAGGCATCGTGAGCGTGCCGGCTTGCGCGACGTTGCCGTCGTGCGACCAAACGAACTGCTGCCCGGTTGCATGGACCGTCCGCCCGAATTGCGCGCTCCAGGAGCCGCTTTGGGCGCCGCTGAGTTGTGCGAGTGGGATCTTCATCGTCACCGTGTAGCCGCCGTCGTAGGTCGCGCCTGCCGCGGTAAATGCGGGCGCAGCGCTGGAACCCGACGCCGTCGCGCCGCTGGCGCCGCTGGGATTGGCCACGAAGCGATATGACGGGGCATTCGCGCCCGGCTGCAGGTCGATCCACACGAGATCGCCGTCGCTGCTCGCGCCGGTTACCGATTCCGACGCGATGCGCTCGTTCTGCGCAGCGTCAAAACGCACGTAGATGAATTTGCCGTCGGTGCTAATGCGCGCCGTCGTCTCTTCGTTGGCATCGCGCGATTGCGTACTATTCCATCCGAGTTGCGCGATCGCGGCCGGATCAAACGTCGTATCGTCGGAACGCGGATCGACCGAAGGCGCGGTTGCGGCCGTCGGCACGGCTATGTTCGAAGCCGCCAGCACTGGGGTTGCAGTCGCCGCGAGCACTGCCGCGGCAAGGACCAAGGTCATGGATTTCACGATGATCTCCTCTTGACTCAGGTGTGGTGTGTGAAGCAGTAAACAAGTCGTCGCATATACGTCGGAATCGCGCGCGGGTTTCGTGTGCCAAAACGTTGACACGTTACGTCCCCTTCTCGGCGCCGGCGTAGAAGATAACTTTGAAGATCGCTTGCGGCACGGTTATGAGCGCGTTCGGGTTGCCGTACGCGATGTAGAGCTCCGCGTGCCGGGTCAGCAAGTGATATGCGATGCTCACGTTCGAACACGTGCCGCTGCAGTCGCCGCCCCCATTAGGCTGCGGCGGATAGCCGACGACTCGCCGTACGCCGATCCCGAACGATGAGTTCGCCGTAATTTGAAACGAGTAACTCAAGCTCTCGAACCATTGGATGTTGGGAGAGGAATGCACGAACCACTGCGCCGTGTCGTCGAGTACGAGCGTGACGGCACCGCGATTTCCCACGCGCATCGTGGACGAGCGAAACCACGTGTCGAGCCGGCCGCCGATGCCGTAGTTGCCGGTGTTGTAACTGATGTTGGTCGGGTACGGCGAACTGCCGTGGTTGGGAAAGTTGCCGGGATTGTTGGTCTGCAGTCCGCTGTGATACGTGAACGAAAAGCCGGCGTTCTGTGAAATCGGCAGCAACGGGCCAACGCCGGTCACCGCGTCGTTGAAGCGCCAGTACGCCGAACCCGAAAAGAGTTGCAGGTCGAGCGCATTCTTAGTGAGGATGTCGAGCAGTATCTGGTTGTCGCTCTGCGCGCCGCCCTGCGTCGGACCTTGATAGCGATCGACAAAGCCGGAGATGCCGACGGCCTCCAGTTTATCAGACGGTGCGAACGTCCAGATTTTCGCGGCGTAGAGCGCGTAGCCGGCGATGCCGGGATGCGAAATGAAACCGTCGGCCGGATTGTAGTATTCGCCGAGTTTGCGAATCGAACCGAAGAAACCGAAATCCTGATTGGCCCAGCCGCCGCCAAAATCGTAGCGTTGCGCCTGATCGGGTATCAGCACGTTCGTTCCCGAGTCGCTGCCGTAATTGAAGTAGGCCGATATGTGCTTCAGGTCGGAGTAGGTGATGCCCGCGGTCGTAACGTCGTCAACGAACGTGCTGGTGTTTACCGACACGCGCTGAACGCTCGCGCCCCAGATGCGGTCCGGCGAACTGTAATCGAGCGCGCTTGCGATGTCGCTACGGCCGTCATCGCCGAGCGCATCGAAGGTCGCAAACGAGAGCGGTCCTTGCTTTCCTTCGACCGCGTAACCTTCGCGCGGCGTTGGGATCGCGGGCGTGTAGAGTTCTTGAATGTTCGGACACGCGTCGCAGTTGAAATCGTCGTAAAAGTTCGCACCTTGGGTAAAGAACGGCCGCACTTCGTTGTAATAACGCGCGTAGACGGTCGGCGAAATCGACTGCTGATCGAGTTCGACGTTGGAATAGTCCGGGTGGAAGGTTGCGACGAACGCCGCCGTCGGCCCGATCGGAATCGACATGTCCGCACCCACGCGGCTGGTGGATCCGCCGATCGTTTTGGATGCTGCTTCGGCCAGCGCGTAGGTCGCTAGGCGCGGCTTAGGCCGCGACGGATGCACGCTGAGCAGCGGCATCGTCATCGTGCCCGCGCGTGCTACGTCGTCTGGGCTGTTTTGGGTCGCGTCGTACGACCACACGTCTTGCTCGCCGGTCGCGTGAACGTAGCGCGCGAACTGCACTTTCCACTTCTGCGTCGACGTCACGCCGCGCATCACGTCGAGCGGAATCCGCATCGTCACCGTATATCCGCCAGCATGCGCCGTGCCGAACGATTCCCACGTCGGCGTGTACGTCGTGTTTTCGGAAGATGACTGATAATGCGTGCCATTGGGCGTCGCTTGAAACTGATAGTAGAAACCGTTGGTGCCGTTCGGCCACAGGTCGATCCACACGGCGTCGTCGCTGCCTTGGCCGACGTTGTTGCTGTGCTGCGCCGCCGCGATCGGCTCGCGCTGAGTCGCATCGAAGCGGACGAACAGCGACATCCCGTCGGTCGAAATCGCGGCCGTCGTCGCTTCCGTCGCCGCACCTTCGGCCTGCACGTTCCACGTCAGTTTAACGCCGGCGGCTTTCTCCCACGTCGCATTCGGCGCCGAGGGATCGGTCGGCGGCGTAAAATCCGGAACGGCGATGTGCGGATAGCCGCTCATCGCAAACGCCCGTGCGCTCAGCGCCAATAGGCAGGCGGCGACACCGGCCAGCCAACGCATCACGGCAAGAGCGCTCCGTCGAGGTTCGAACGCGTGTGCGCGCGTAGCGTTGCTGCGTCGAGCGGTTCGCAATGCCGCGAAACGCCGTGGCCGGCGCACCACAGCGTGCTGCGAAGGTCGGCACCCTGCACGTTCGCGCCGGTGAACGTGGCGCACGAGAGTTGGCTGAAATCGTCGCGATCGCGCGAGCAGAGTTTCGCTCCGCGCAGATCGGCGTTGCGCAGATCGCTCGAACTGAAGCTGACGCCTTCCAGGTCGGCGTTTCGCAGATTGACGCCCGAAGCGCTCGCGTTGCGCAGGTCGCTGCCGACGATCGCGATGCCCGCTAACTGCCGTCCGGCAATCGCCGCCCCGCCGAGATCGCAACCGACGCAATCGTGCAGCACGCTGTGCAGATCGCCGTCGCTGAGGCCGACGAGCGTTCCGCGCAGATCGATGCCCGCCATCTCCGCACCGTCGAAACGAGCGCCGGCAATCCGTGCGTGCGTAAAGTCGACGCCCGACAAGTGCGCCGTACTAAAGTCGGCGCCGCGCAGATCGGCGCCCGTGAAATCCGCGCCGACTAAGTTTGCGCGCCGAAAGTTCGCGTTGTGAAGATCGGCTCGCGCGAAGTCGGCACCGACGAAATTGGCCGCCGACAGGTCGGCTCCGGCTAGATTTGCGCCGCTAAACGAGCAACCCACGCACGATTTCGGCAACCCCGGCGCCACCCCCAGCAAAACCATCGCCAATGTCATCCTGAGCGGAGGCGCGAAGCGCCGCAGTCGAAGGACCGTCATCTTGTATTTCCACCTCCGTGCACCGTGAAGGGCGTATCGAACCAGGACCTCTGCCGCGAGGCCGTTTTTAAACCAGCGAGTTGGTTGACGCGAAGCCGTTAGGCGATCACGGCTCGGGACTTCCGTGCATGGAAAACTCCGTACCGATGAATCTCGTTCTCGAAAGATCGTTGTGCGAGAGGTCGACGCCGCTCAGATCGCAGCTGCTGAAGGTCGTGTCCGTCAGCATCGCCCCATTTAAACGCGCGTGGCTAAAATCGACGCCGGTAAAATCCGCGCCCGTGAGATTGGCGCCGCTCAAATTCGCGCCGCTAAAGTCGACGCCGCTCACGCGCACGTGCGAAAGATCGACTCCGCCAAGATTAGCTCTACTGAAATCGCAACCGGTGCAGGTCCGCATGATCGAGCGGATCTCCGCAGACGTCAGCACGGCACCGGTAAACTGGCACCCGGTTAGCGTCGCTCCGGTGAAGTCTGCTCCGGTCAGGTCGGCGTTGCTGAAGTCGCAACCCGTCAGCCGCGCGTTGCGGAATGACGCGCCGCGTAATTTCGAGCCGGAAAAATCCACACCGTTGAAGGTCCCGCCGTAGAAATTCGTACCGACGAGATTCGAGTGGCTCAAGTCGCTACCGGTAAAATCCACGTAACTCATGTCGCGGCCCGCGAAGTTGGAACCGCTCATGTCGCAGCCGTTGCATTTGCGCACCGCACCCGCATCGGCGACCCGCATGCCGTGCGTAACGGCGTGGGCCGTGGCGGCTGAAACGCTCTTGGCCATGCTATTCGCTTCAGCTGCCGCTTGTGCCGCCGCTTGCGTCGCCGCTTGCGTCGCCGCTTGCGTCGCGAGGTCCTTCGCAATCGCCGGCACTTCAACGTCGAGCGGCGGTATCACGTACGTCGTACGTCCGTGCGGCGAACCGGGCGTCGGCACGACGATGGCGCGCATCGGAATATGCACGTGCATCTGCGGCGCGTTCGGTGCCGGCGGCGAGCTCTCGGTCGGCGCCGGCGAATCCATCGCGACCAGAACGCGCTCGTATTTGACGATTTCTTTTGTCGTCTTCGCTTCGCGTTGCTGCGGTTTCGCGTTGGAATGAACCGCGGGTGCGGCAGTAGCGTGCGCGACCGGCACTTCGGGCACATTCGAAATCGACGCGGCAACCGATGGCGCGACCATCTGCATCGCGAACGCGAGTCCGCCGACGATTGCGACGGTGACGGCGGCCGGCCCGAACGAGAGGCTCGTCGCCGCATTGCGGCCGGCACCCAACAGACGCTCGATGCGCAGCGAAATATGTTTGCGGGTTGCAAACACGCCCGGAGCCGGCATCGGACGATACGGCCACGACGACGTTTCGGCCATCTTCGCCAAACACGCAGCGTACGGGCGCACCAGTCCGGTAGACGCGAGCACCCAATCGTCGCACGCGACTTCACGCTCGAGGTCGAGCTGCTGGCTAACGAAGAGAATCGCCGGATTCCAGCCGAAGAGCGCAACGGCCAGCCGTTGTAAGCCGTTGCTCCAGTCGTCGGCACGCCGCAAGTGCGCCAGCTCGTGCAGGCTGATTTGATCGACTTCATTTTCCGATAGCCGCTCGAGCAGCGTTCGCGGAATCAAAATCATCGCATCGAACAGTCCGACCGCAACCGGAACGTCGATCGCGTCGCTCACGCACAGGCGCACGTCGCGCCGGCCCTTGCACGCATTGCTCCAGCGCGCCATGGCATCGCGATAATCGACCGGCAACGGCAGCGCGTCGCGTTTGAGTTGTTCCAATCGGTACAATCCGACCGCCAAGCGCACCAGCGCCAGCAGCGCCAGCAGCGCCCACAGCGCCGCGACCGCGATGACGACGGGAAGCGGCAGCGTCAAGCGGAATCGTTCCGGAACGCGCAGCGTGGGCTGCGAAGCCGCTTGCGGCACGTCATCGGTCACCACGAGCCTCTTCGACGGTGACGTCGCGCGACTGGGCGCAGCGGCGTGCTGCAAAGGAACGGCGGTGAGGGCGTGCGTCACCATGGGAATGGGCACCCTCACCGCCGCCGCGGCCACCGTCGTATGCGGTGACGGCGGCGTGAGGAACGGCAGCGTCGTCGCGATCGGCACGACCACCGTTGCGATCAGCGTTGCGATCCACACGATGTAGCGCGTCGATGCGTTGATGCCGGGCCACGCGCGCAGAAGCAGCCAGACGCAAACCACCAGCAACGCGCCTTCCCACAGCGAGTTGAGGGCGACTGCCGTCGCCGCACCGGCGAAATTGGCGACTGCCTGTTGCACGGGTGCGCTCATGAGGCGTCCTCCTCGTACTGTTCGATGAGCGCCTTGAGCCGTTGCAGTTCGTCGTCCGATGGGCGCTCGCTCTCAATTAAGCGTAGCGCTAGCGAGCCGGTCTTGTTTTCAAAGAATCGTGAAAGCAAATGACCGACGGCGTTCTGAGCGGCATCTTCGCGTTCGATCAACGGACGATAAAGGAAGGCGCGGCCCGCTTCCTCATGCGCGACGTAGCCCTTCTGCTCTAAAATGCGCATCGTCGTGAGCACGCTATTGTAGGCAATCGGCGGCGGCGGCAGGGACGACGTCACCTCGGCGACCGTCGCGCGGCCTTTTTGCCAGAGGATTTCCATAAGCCGAAGTTCGGCTTCGGTAAGGGTTTTGGAGCGCTTTCGGGCCACGCTGCTACCTTTCGAGGCGGGTGTCTCTTAATACGTTAGTTGAAGTCTACTGCACGGTTGCCCGGATGTCAACTAAAACTTTAGGAGAGCGGGAAAGCGGCGGTGGCCTGCCAATAAGGGGTGGCTGATGATGAGCATTCCCACCACGGCGCGCGCGAGCGTTTCCGCCCTCGCGCTCGGCGTGCTGCTGAGCGCGTGCGGCAAGGGCACGCCGCTAACCAGCGGCACCGCCACCCCGCCGCCGCCCTTCGTTCCGAAAGTGACCAGCGAGTACGCGATCCCGACCGCTTCGAGCCAGCCAGTCGGCATCGTGACCGGTTCCGACTTCAATCTCTGGTTCACCGAGTTTCGCGCGAGCAAGATCGGTCAACTGAACACGTCCGCAAAGTTTACCGAGAACGTCACGCCGACCGCGAACGCCGGCCCGAACGGCATCGCTTCTGGTCCAAACAAATTGCTGTGGTTCACCGAAACCAGCGTTTGGAAGATCGGTCAAATCACGCTCGGATCGACGCCGACGTTCACCGACTTTCTGCTGCCGAATCCGGCTGCGCGCCCGATGGGAATTGCATTGGGTTCCGACGGCGACATGTGGGTAACCGATCCCGGCACCGACTCGATCTGGCGCATCGATCAACGCGGCAACGCAACGTTCTGTAAGGTGAGGGTCGGCGCGCAACCGCTCGGCATCACGAGCGGCCCGGACGGCGCGATGTGGTTCACCGAACCCGGTACGAACAGCATCGGCCGTTTGCCGGTGTCCAAACTTTGCTCGCGGTTGGTGGAGTTTGCGATCCCGACGAGCAAATCCGGCCCGACAGGCATTGCCGCTGGGACCGACAACGCGTTGTGGTTTACCGAACGCAGCACGCAGAAACTCGGGCGCATCTCGCTCACGGGTCAGTTCACCGAATATCCGTTGACGGGTTCGAAGACGCCCGACGCGGTCATCCAGGGCATCGACGGAAACTTCTATTTCACCGACACGGCCGGCAATCAAATGGGCCAGTTCCTCTTCAAGAATCAAAAGGTAAAGTTTTTCGCCGTTCCAACCGCCAACGCACAGCCGACCGCGCTAACACTCGGCCCGGACAGCGAGATTTACTTTACCGAAACCGGCGCCGACAAACTCGCCCAGTTCAAATACTTCTAAACGCCCCATGTCATCCTGAGCGGAGCGAGCGCAGTCGAAGGACGTGCGGAACCATTAGCCGACGTCGATCTCCGCAAGCGCGGTAACGCCGTTCGGGGTCACGCCAAGCAATAAGTGGTTTCCGCCTGCCTTCACGAGATGAAGAGTTGCATGCGGCGAAAGCACAGCGGACTCGATAACCGCGATGCGCCGTCCCTCCGCCAACGAGCGAAAGCGCAGCGATCGTACGCGCCGCGCCAGCAGCGCAAATACCGTAAGCACGAGCGCAACGATTCCCAGCCCAAGCAGATAGCGCCCGAGGAAAGCCATCGCTCTGTGGCGTGCCCCAAGGTCGCGCCCGACGGACAACCGAAGCCCGCCGCAAGGAGGAAGACCACCGATGATTGCAACCGTTCGCCGTTTGACGGCGGCGTTTTTGGGCGCAGGCGCGTTTGCGGCACTGATCGCAACCGCCTACGCGTCGCCGCAACAAACGACCCTTCAAGGGTTTGTCGGAACGTGGCAGTGCGTCACCCGTACTGCCGACAATAAAACGTACAACGAAACCGACACCGACACGATGTTCGGAAACTGGCTTAAAATTGATGCTGCGTATCTCGCACAAGGCGGAGCGCCGGCAACCTCAGGTGCCACCTTCGTCGGCTATGACGCGAAACACCGCCGCTGGGTCATCACAGGCGTCGCAACCGACGATACCTACTTTACGGCTTCGAGTAGTTCGCCGGCGTGGGACGGTTCCAAATGGACGAACGCCTTCCCCAACGATCACGGTACCGCCGTCGTCCACGCTCCCGCAAACGGTAAGTACACGGTCGAGTCCAGCACGCCGAACATGCAAGGCAAAATGGTAATGTCGCACACCATTTGTACGAAGCAGTAGCGCCACATAAATGCGATGCGCCGGTCCGATAACGGACCGGCGCAGTTTTCCGTATCGGACGAGAGCGCTATCCCTGTTTATTCGTCGGAAGACACAGGAGTTGCGGCACGCCCACTGACACCGTGCTCTTGATGAATTGATTCGTATAGGGTCGCGACTGTTGGATTCCCGGTCCCTGAATCTGATAACACGTGAGATGATTGGCGGGTGCGGGAACGGTCACACGCGGTCCGGAGATGACTTTCTTCGTTACCGGCGTGCAGAAGAATTGGGGCGACCCCAGTGCCGTTTGATACGACTGGAACTGATCGGTTAACTGAACCGTGGCTCGAACCGCTTGGAGTTGTGCGGTGTAGCATTCGAAGTGTGAGAACGCTACCATCGGAATCGCGGCTGAAGCCGGAGCCGGCGCCGTCACTCGCCCGATTGCGAACGAAGCGATGACGAGCAGTGCGCCGACTACCAAAGACAAGAAGCGCATATTTGCCTCCTTTTCGGCCCACCAAGCATACACCCGGCCGCCCGAAGGCTTCAACCTTCGCGAGGGCTACTCGTAGGGGCGTCCGTCCTCGGGTGGGCCGCCTCCACCGCCCTGCTCGGTCCCGCCGTGCTCCCCGCCGCCGTGCTCGCCGCCTCCAGAGCTCTTGCCGCACAGCGCAAACTGCGCCAGGACGTCTAATTGCACGTCGATGAGAATGCCGGCCAAGAGTGCATACGGGCTGCGAACGTGGTGCCAATGGCGCAACGATCGAAACATGAGGCCTTGCGAAACCAGCCAGCCGCATTCAGCTTCTTTACAAGCTTCGGCCCCCTCACAATTCGCCGCTTCCCACACTTCATGCGCGTCCATCAAACCGCTGTACAGGTTCAACAGGAAGCCATAATCGACGGCGGCCTCTCCGGCGCCACCGGTCATACGGCCAACGGCGCTCCCCGTCGAAGGATCGACGTCCCACCATCCATATTCACGTTGCCCCGAAACCATCACGGGAGCGGCTGCCGCAATCGCTGCGTGGCCGGAGCCTAGCGTTTCGCTCAAGCCTTCAGCGAAATCGCCAAGGCCCGCAGGCGCACTGCCGCCGGCTGCAATCACTTCGGGTTTTGCACCCGCGCCGAAAACCGCGATCGTGCTGAAGCCTCCGTCGCTACGAATGACGTCCGACTCGATTTTCGTATCTGCGTATCCGCGAGCAAGGTTGGCGACGGCGGCCTGCGCGCCGTCCATTCCGACGGCTGACATACCGTTGTCGACGATGTCGAAGCCGAGATTCAGACGAGGAGACCCGCTCGTCATCGAATACCACGTTCGCTCGAGCACGACGTTGGGACGATTTCGGTAGAATCGACCGTTGGTGTCCGCAACGATCGCCCCGGCGACGTTTTCATCGGAGGCAAAATATTCCGCAATCGGGATCGGGTAAACCGGGGGAGGTGTCATCTGGCCCGCAGCGTCTTCAATCGCGTTAGCGAGTGCGGCCATCGTACGCACGTACATATGAACCTCGAACGCGTTTAAACCCACGCCGGGAACAACCAACATTGACGTTAGCCCGGCAAGTGCGGGCCCTTGCATCGGTTGCGGCGTTCCCGCCGCGAGCAAATTCCGGGTGGAACTCAGCTGTTGCCCGTCGCTATCCTTTCGATCGATTTCCATCGTCACGCGCGAAATGCCGCCGTGTGCGTCGAGGTCGAGCTGCGCCTGCGGGCCCAGCGCCGTCGTCCCGGCGACGAGTACTACGTTGAACTTCCGCGCGGCCGCTACGGCGGGAAGATCGCTGCCGCCCGACGGCACGAACGCCAAGCGAATTGGAGAGTACGCAAGGTCGCACGTCTTGCCGCTGCCGGCAACAACTTGCTGTTGCGTACCGTCTCGGTAAAAAGCGGTGATCGCTATTCTGACGTAGTGCCATTCGTCGTCCGGCAGCATCGCCCACGGCTTGAACGACGGGTCGAGCGTTCCCAAATGTTGTCCATCGTTCATGTCCGGCAGCGTTGGGTCGAGATCGAAAACCTTCCCGTTTTGGTCGATTTGGATCCAGTAATGCCGCGAAGAAACCTGGGGCGCGTTTCCGCTGCCGAGAGCAATGTGAGAGGATGCCAGCTCGTGCGAACTCCACTGGGCGAATCCTTCACCGTCCTTGGCGTAGGCATCTATTGCCGCAACTTCGGTTGCGTTCGGGGTAGGCTGCGCCGACGGATCGTCGGGCAACGAAACGGCCGATGCAACGACGCGATTGCGCTCGTCGGCTGAAAGCGTGCCGCGCACGAACTGAATTGGAACGTGTTTGTGAACCATAAGCCACGCAAGCAACGCAAGTTTATCGCTTGGGCTTCCGGCGCGGCTCATCCAGGTGCCCAGCGGACCGCGCATGATGCCGTCGTAGGGATCGATGGCGATGCTGTCCCGAACGAAACGGTAGATCGCGATTGGATCGTTGGGCAGCGTTTGCGCAAGATCGGGCAGAGAATACTCCGACGCGGGAAGTTTCGCGTCGTCGTCCAGGAGTTTTTGCGCGGTTTGAGATTCTAACGGCGTTGGCGTCGGGCCGCCGAAGGCCGCGGCGGCGGCGCTGACGGCATGCGTCGTCTGCTGCGTGACGTCCGCGGTCGGCGTTCCATCGTCGATCGTTCCGTGTCCGATGAAATCGCTATAGTCGAATCCGCCCGGCTGCGGCGCCGATAGCGCACCACTCGCGGGCTGCATCGAAGGAAACCCGGAGGGCGTCGCAGCTGCTGCCGTCGGTCCAGTCGGAGCGGGCTTTGCAACCACGATCGTATGTGCAACGATTCCCGTCGCGAGAGCACACGCCGCGATCGCGGCGCCGACGTTCGGCCGATTCCATAAAAGCACGACGCCGGCCACCGCGATAGCCGCCGCGCCGCCGAAGCACAGCAGTGCGGCCGCCGGTTCGCGTGACGCTAGATACGCAAGATAGCCGGCGACCACGACGATCGCGATTCCGAGCAAACGCGCCATTAGAGTCGCACCAATTCAACACGTCGATTGAGGGCTTTACCGCCGGCGGTCGCATTCGACGCGACCGGATGGGTCAGCCCGAATCCCATCGCGACCAAACGCGACGCGGAGATTTTGTACCGAACCACCAAATCCGTAACGACTGCATGTGCGCGCCGATCGCTCAGGGCCAAATTGTAAGCGGCGCCCCCGTCGCTATCGGTATATCCCTCGACGCGGACCAGCCACACGGGATTCGCGCGCAGCACCTGCGCGATTTGTGCGATCGTCGCTTCGGATTGCGGCAGAATCGTCGCGCTGCCGACGTCAAAGTGAATTCCGTAAATGCGCACGCGACGCTGAAGCGAAAAGGCGCGCGCGAGCGCCACCGATCCGTCGATCACGATTGAAGCCTGAGCGTGCGCCTTGGAGCTGCTGCCGTCCGCGCTGACCGTAAATGCGTGTACGCCGTTCCAGCCGCGCGGCAACGAAATGGTCGCCTCCACCGTAACGGTTTGCCCCGATTGCATGCTCGCAACCGGTGGCGAGACGCGCACCGGATAGCCCACGTCACCGCGAATCGTCAGCGCGATGCGCTGCTCGGTCGCCGGTCGCGTGACGTAGGTCAGCGACATCGGTATGCGCAGCACGATCGGCGAGCCCGCGGCGACCTTCCGCTCCGCTCCCGGATAGAGCGCGAGTGCTGACGCAACCTGCGCGTTGCACGGCAACGGCGCTTGCGCGGACTGTGCGTACTCGTATCGAATTACGGCCATCGCCGGCGGATTCTTAGCTAAAAGATCGTCGTGGTCGAACCCGTCGTAAATGATGAGCCCGCGCCCGAAGCGCGCGTAGGCGTGCACCCAGCCGGCTGCGCCGTTCGCGTTGCGAGCAAACATATGGCCGCACCAATGCGGATCGTCGGTCTGCATGATATCGGCATCCCCCAAATCTTGTTGGGCCTGAACGTACGCATCCGTATTGATAAAATGCGCCGGATCGCTGCGGCCGGATCCAAGCGTCGAAGGATCGGCGATCGAAAGCACGTGACCGCGCGCTCCAACGGCGCCGGTCGTGGCAGTTTTGAACCGGTACGGCACGAACGCGTATTCGGACGGGTTACACCGGTCGGAATCTTTGATGATGAGTTTGTGACCCTCCGCAACCCAGTCGAGCAAGAGCCGTTGCTGGCCCGGCAAAAGATCGTTTGTCGCAGAACAATCGTCAATCAGCATGGCAAACTGCGCGCGAGCGAGCATGCGCTGATCGAGTAACATCGGGATCGCCCGATGAAAATGGTAGCCTGGGAAAAACGCCGGGTCTATTTCTTCTTCTTCGAGCTGTCCGTTGCGCTCGAGCGCGAGCACTGTCGGACCTTTGCCGGCGTCGCTCTCCTGGCAGTATCCGCCTCGGCGCAAATCGCGCATCACAACCATTCCGCCTAAGGTGTAGATGTCGGGAGCGTACCCCACCAGGAGTTTTCCGCTGCCGGTGAGTTGCAATCTCGCTCCATTTGCACCGGTCACGATATTGTTAGCGATCGTCCCGTGCCACGCCGGAGACGTTCGATCGCACGAAAAATGGGTCAGAACTGTACCCGTCACGAGCGTCCGCTGGGGATTCTCGTTGTACTTTGGGGGCAACGAGTACGGAACGGAACCGCGTACGTCCGGAAACATCGTATTGCCGTCGCCGGTGGCGTTGTCGGCGCCCGCCCACGTCCCGGCAAGCGACGCTCGATCGGGAGAACCGGGAGTGCCGTACGCAGCGAACTTGAAAATGATTACTTGCATTCCAGGACTACGCGTAAATGTCGCCCGCACGTAGCGAGCGTCGGCATCGAGCGTCATGGTGTGTTCGGCGTTGCCGTCGTCGCTTGCGATCGTGAACGTTCCGGCGTCGTGAAGATCGTCGATCGACGTGCCGGTCGCCACGCGTACGGTTACCGGAACGCTCGTGCGCAAGATCGCTCCGACTCCCGTGAGGTGCGCGATCGACGGCATCTCAAACTCGAAACTGAGCGGACGCGCGAACTTCGGATCGATTCCGTACAAATTTTCCATCGCCAGCGCGTTGCCGCCCCCGCCGCCGTCCATCGTCCATCGGCGGACGAACGCACCGTTCCGAAAACTCAACAAATTGGCGTCGGGCGTCGGCGTCGCCGCCACCGGCGAGGCCGTTGCGCCGAGTGAAGGCGCCGCGCTCGGGGAAGGCGCTGCGGACGATGTCGGCGCTGCCGACGGCGTTGCCGGCACACTGACCGGTGTCGGCGACGCCGAAGGCGGGGCCGCCGAAGGCGCGAGCGTTGTCGTCGCTACCGTCGTCGTCGCGCGATTCGTAGCAAACCGCGCGACGGCGACCGCAATCGCGAGTATCGCGATCGCAAGCGCAGCGACGATAAAACGCGTCCGCATCGCCTTCGTCTTCCCAGGCCGCTCGCCGGTTAGATCGGCGGCCCGAAGTCGGTGACGCCGTTGTAGCGAGAATACGCGATCGTGGCTCTCTGCTCGCCACCGCTACCTAATTGCACGACTTGCACCGGAAGGTTGTTAGCGACCCAAATTTCCCACGCGTCCGTGCCGCTCTTCGCGGCAAGACGATACTTGTGGGCCGGGATGCCGCGGACGACGCTCATCCCCTCGTCGCTGATGCGATCGTTGCTTAGCACCTCGCGGTCGAATTCCGAGCCGCGGACGATCGCCATTTGGGTTTGCATTGGAGTCGTCCCAGAAGGCACCGACCTCCAGCCGCTGCCCATGTTTACCCAGCGGCTGCTCCCGATCCAGATCATCTGCATGCCGTTTTGCGCCGAAACGTGGACCTTGTTCGGTTCGATCCAGTCGACCGACACGTCCAAGCCGGTGTTCGTCGTCATTTCCGCGTGCACGGAGTGGAGCGCCCCAAAGGCTGCGCGCACGCTCTCGAGATCGGCGGTCGGATCTGCCGATGCACGCCCCATGCTCGCCGCCGTAAGAAGTAATACCAGCGCCCAGGATTTCATTTTGACCTCCCTTGTTGTCAGGAGGATCCTAGCAGCGCACCGTCCCCCGAGAGTCCCGCGCGCACCGCCCGAACGTTGGGAAGCGCCGCGAATGCGGCCTGAAGCGCTCCGTCGGAGATCGCGGCGAGTTGCATGCGCACCAGCTCGTCGGCGCGCCCCAGCGCTCGGGCGGCCTTGGCGGCGTCCCCGCGCTGATGATACACGCATGCGGCGGCCCAGAAACAGTAGTGCGGCCAAACGGTGTTCTCTCCGGAACGATCCGCCTGCGTCACGATATCGTCTGCGGTCGTCAGCGCGGACGGGTCGCCGGCTTTTAGTTGCGCGAGCGCGAGGTCCGCAAGCTCCTCGAACGTCGCGGATCTTCCCAACTGCCTTCGAATCGCAATCGCCTCGCGCATGTGGCTCAACGCGCCGTCGAGTTTCCCTAATTCCCGCTCGGCGTTTCCGAGATTCGAGAGCGCGCCGGCCTCGATGATTTTATTACCGATCTCTCGCGCGACGAGCAGCGCCCGCGTTCCGAGTGATTCCGCTTCGCCGGCATCCCCTTGCAAGAGATACACCATGCTTAAGTTGGTCAAGCACGCCGCGCGCCCGCGCGGATCGTCGAGCGCCTCGAATATCTCGAGTGCGTTCGTCAGCGATTCACGTGCATCGCCGAGCAGGCCGAGCTGCATCTGATTTCCGGTTTGATTGAACGCGAGGTATGCCAACTGCGCGCGGCATCCGAGCTCGCGATAAATATCGGCGGCACGCTCGAATTCGCCACGCGCCTGCTCGAAATGCGTTAGGAATGCCAGCGCGCTTCCGACACGCGTGCCAGCCTCCGCCTCGCCCTCACGGTCGCCGACTTCACGAAAAAGCGTCTGCGCTAACCGGCCTCGCTCGAGCCCTGCGGTGAACTTCCGGCGCATGATTGCGATCGCTGCATCGGCCATCGCGACGCGAGCCATGAGCGGGCGATCGCCGCCATCCTCCGCTCGCTCGTGCGCCGCGGTAAGGGCCGCATCGACGCTCGTCTCCTCGCCACGATTGACGGCGACCTCGGCGAGTACGCAGAGCGAGTCGACTTCGCCGGCGACATCGCCGAGGACTCGATACGCGCGAATCGCCGATTCGGCCGCATGTGCGGCGTCGTCGTAACGGCTCCGAAGCAGCAGGTTGCGCGCCGTGGCAACCGCTGCTGCTGCTTCACGGTGACGGTCGCTGCGTGCCAATGCGTAGTTCGTGAGGCCGTGTAGATGCTCGGCCTCTCCCGAAAGATCGCGGAGTGCGTTTGCGAGCGATGCCTTGCGCCACAGGATGTCCGCACGATCGTCGTCGCTGGTTGCCAGCAGTTCGAGCTGCGCAATTGACGCCCGCTGCCCCTCGCGATCGCCGAGGCGGCCGAGGATGCGCTCTCGCAAGCCGAGGAGCGCGCGTTGTAACGGTACGTCGCGCGTGAGTTCCAAACCGCGCGCCGCGCCCGCCAGCGCTTCCTCGTTGCCAAAGAGCGCAAACGCACGCTGCGCCGATCGCAGGTAGAAGCGAGCCGCCCGTTCCGGTTCGCCTCCGCGATCGTAATGGTGAGCGAGTGCCGCCGCGAGCTCGTTCGCGTCGCCGGGGAGCTGTTCGATGGCGGCGGCCATGCGGCGATGCAACTGCATCCTTTGCTCTTGCGAAATCCCTTCATAAATGGTGGATGCGATCAACTCGTGCCCGAAAGCAAAAGCAAAGCGGACTCGTCCAACTTCACGCAACACTTGTCGTTCGAGCAGCTCGCTTATTCCGTCAAAGACGATGTCTTCGGAGTAGCCGGACACCAGACGCAGCAGATCCACGTCGACGGTTGCGCCGGCGACGCTCGCTACCTCCGCGATCCTTCGCGCGGTGTCGCTCATGCGGCCGGTCCGCGTTGCGATCATCGCCGCCAATGTAGGCGAATCCGCACGGCCGCCGCCTTCGGTTCGTTCGCGCAGCAACTCGATTGCAAAGAGCGGGTTACCACCCGTGATCTCGTGCACGTCGGCGCCGATGGATTCGCTCTGATCGGCAAGCTCGGGAAGGCTTCTCGCCAACTCGCAAACCGCACCGACCGATAGCGGCCCCAGCGACATGTGGCCAACCAGATTCTGCAGCTGTAACCCACGCCGCATTCGCAGAACCGCGCGCGCCTGATCGCGATCGGTGCGATACGTCGCCACGATCAACGCCGGCATTGCGCCCGTCCGGCGAGCGAGGAACTCAATTGCGGCCAGCGTCGCCTCACCGGCCCACTGAATGTCCTCGAGCACCAGTAACAGCGGGCGTTGTCGCGCGAGCCCGTGCAGCGCCGACGCGAATGATTCGAGCAAACGCGAGCGTTCGCGCGCTGCGTCTAAAACGGGTGGTGCGGCGCGATCGTTATTCCGCAACGACAGCTCCGGGAGCAAAACCGAGAGCACCGATAACCAGATGGGACGTATATCCGCCCCGGCAAAAAATGGCAACGCCTCACGGAGCGCCTCGACGATCGGCTGATATGGCGTTTCCTCCGGAGACGACGTCGTACCACGAAAAACCCGTCCACCTTCCAGCGTGGCGGTGAGCGCGAGCTCGTTCACGAGCCGCGTTTTTCCGATGCCCGCCTCACCGCCCACGAAAAGCATCTCGCCCCGCCCGCACGCCGCTCTGCGCCAAGCGCCGGACAAGCGTTCGAGTTCCAGCGATCGGCCGACAAGCGGAACGCGGCTCGCAACCCGAGGGTGAACCGGAACGGCACCAGCGCCGTCGGGCAACGCTTTACCGTGCAGCATCAGCGTCCGAAGCGCAATGGTTTCGGGCATTACTTCGACGCTCATTTCGTCCATAAGGCGCCGCGCGAACGCATCGATGTCGCGGATAGCGCCCGCCCGATCACCGCTTTCATAGCGTACGGATGCGAGTTGACGCAAGGTGTCTTCGCGCCACGCGTCGTGGTTGAGGATGCGTTCGGCGTAGCCCAACGCCCCGGCGAAGTCGCGCCGGCTCCTCGCGCGAACGAGGAGATTCTCCAATATTGAGATGAACTGGCGTCGCAGCCGCTCTCTGAGCGGAAAAACCCAATCGTCGTAAATGGTTGGCGCGAAGTCGCCCCTGTAGAGCGCTACCGCGTCGGTCCACCGCGCCTCGTCCGCGCACGCACGCTCGAACTCGTCGACGTCGCACCAGGTCGCGGCTTCGTCGTTCCAAACTACCGTCTCGCCAGTGGCGACGATGAACGGGACGTTCGAAGACGGCAGGGCAGCGTTGGCGTGATACAGGTGACGCCGGAGCTTGCCACGCGCTTCGTCTTCGGAATCTTCAGGCCACAGCGTAAAAGCCAGTGCGTCGCGCGTAATATGTGCGTCGCGGTGCAGCAAGAGGAAGGCAATTAGTGCGAGGCAGCGCGGCCGGGCATGGAAAGCATAGGCCTCGCCGCGCCAAGTAAATTTTGGCTGGCCCAGGAGATGGATCCGAAGCTCGCCCAACCGCCGCATACTACTCAGCGCCTATCTGCGCAGCCTGCCGCTCGAGCCGAATTCGGTTAGGACGTTAGCGGGACGCGCGTGCACTATGCTGGCGCCGTGAGGGATGTCGAACGCGCGGAACACGTGTTCGTCGTGCGCATTTGGCACGAGGCTGCACGCGACGCAGATCCGCAGTGGCGCGGGGCCGTGACGCACGTGGCGTCGGGCGAGCATTCCTATTTTACCGGACTCGGCGATCTCACCGACTTCCTCTCAAAGAAACTGTACGGGAAGCGCGTTAGGTGAGAACCTCTTCGTTTGCAACGAGGACGTCTTGGAGCACGGCACCGTCCTCAACGCGATATTCTTTGCCGACGACCGTGCAGCTCAACTCCGCTCGCGCGCCGACGTTCGCGCCTTCCCACAGAATCGTGCGTTCGAGGCGAGCCCCCGGACCAACGGTTACGTCGCTGCCCACCACGCTGGGTCCGACGATCGTGACACCGTCGCCGATAGATGCGCGCGGACCGATCCAAACCGGCCCCTCAATGCTGACGCGTTCGCCGATCGCAGCGCTTGCATCGATGCCGTTGCCGCGCGTGCCCGGAATCGCAAACGTGCCCCGCACGACGTCGGAACTCGCGCGCCGGTACTCGGCGGGCGTGCCGATGTCGCTCCAATACGCACCGCGCGCATCGTAGCCGTAAAACCGCTCGCCGGCGGACTGTAGCCCCGGAAAAACTTGCTTGCCGAAATCGTAGAACGTGCGTGCCGGAATGTGCGCGAATATCTCCGGAGAGAACGCGTAGATTCCCGTATTCGCCAGTTTGCTGCGTTCCGTTCCCTTCGCCGGCTTCTCTTGAAAGCCGACGATTTTACCGCGATCGTCGAGCACGACGACGCCGTATTGATCGACCTCTTCGCACTTCACCAATCCGATCGTCGCAATCGCACCGCGTTGACGATGAAACGTCAGCAAATTATCGAGCGGCAAATCGGTGAGGTCGTCGCAGCCGACGACGACGAACGTTTCACCCGCGAAAAACGATTCGAGTTTCTTCACCGCACCGGCGCTGCCGAGCAACTCGGGTTCGTACGAATACTCGAGCCGCACGCCGAACCGCGAACCGTCGCCGAGCGCGGCAACGATGGCATCGGCGAGATAATGCACGTTGATAGCGATCTCGTCGAACCCGAACGATTTCAAGTAATTGACGACGTGTTCGGCGTTGGGAACGCCGGCGACCGGAACCAGCGGCTTGGGAACCTGTTTGGTAAGCGGATAGAGCCGCGTCGAAAGACCGCCCGCCAAAATCATCGCCTTCACGTCGTGCCCGCACCTCGCTGCCCTCGCAGGCCGAGCCCCTCAAGCGTAGCCAGCCAAACGAACTGCGGCAAGGCTAGTTGGCGCCTCCAGCGGTGCGGCTCCTTCACCAAGCGGTACAACCACTCCAGCCCGTACCGGCGAACCATCCGCGGCGCGCGATCGATACGTCCGCCCAACACGTCGAACGAGCCGCCGACGCCGATCGCGGCGCCGCAGCCCGTTTCGCGTAGATGATCGGCGATCCAATACTCTTGCCGCGGCGAACCCATTCCCACGAACAACAACTTCGCGCCGCTCGCCTTGATCGCAGCGGCAACGTCCGCCGATTCGCTTTCGCTGAAATAGCCGCTGCGTTCGCCGGTAACGATCAAACCCGGAAAACGGACCTCCAAAATCGCCGCCGCGTCGGCCGCGACACCTTGCGCGCCGCCCAAAAAATAGACCGGAATCCCGCGAGCGGCCGCCATCGCGCAAAGCCGTTCGGTGAGTTCGACGCCGGTTACGCGTTCGTGCAAGTCCATGCCGCGGCGCCGCGCGACCGTTAAAACGCCAACCGTATCGCACAGCGACAGCGCGCTGGCATTAACGATCGTGCGAAAGCGCTCGTCTTTCTGCGCGTAAACGACCATTTCGGTGCCGAGCGTAACGATCTGCGCGCCGTCGCCCTGCGCGGCGAACGAAAGAATCTGCTCGGCGGCGCCGGCGGCATCGGTGGCATCGAGCCGGCAGCCGAGAATCTCGATCGAGTTCACGCGCTCGCGCCGAATTGCGACAGCATCGGCCGCAAGCGTGCGGCCAACGGATCCGGCATCCTGTCGAGCGGCAAGCGGCATTCGCCGGCATGAAAACCGAGTTGATTCATCGCCCACTTCACTGGAATCGGACTCGTCGTAGCAAACAGCACGTTGATCAGCGGCAGCAGCGAACGATGAATGTCTGCGGCTTCGTCCCCGCGCCCGGCGCGATACGCATCGAACATCGCCCGAAACTCGCGCGAACACAAATGCGTCGCCACGCCGACGACTCCGTCGGCACCCATCGCCAGACACGGCAAAAATAAGTGATCGTCGCCGGCCCACACGCGGAACCCCGGAGGGCGCCGCTCGAGAATCAAACCGATTTGCTTCAAATCACCGCTCGACTCTTTGACGCCGGCAAGATTTTCGTGACGCGCGGCCAGTTCGAGTAGCGTTTCGGGCAGCATGTTGACGCCGGTTCGTCCGGGAATGTTGTAGACAATGACCGGCAGACTGGTCGCACGCGCGATCGCGCCGAAATGCTCGAGCATTCCGCTCTGCGGCGGTTTATTGTAATACGGAACGACGGCGAGAATAGCATCGGCACCGGCCGCCTGCGCATCCTTCACCGCGGCAACCGATTCGCGCGTGGAGTTGGTGCCGGCATTGGCAATCACTGCCGCCCGATTGCCCACGGCACTCTTAACGGCTCTCCAGAGTGCGATGCGCTCGTCGCGATCCAGCGTTTGCCCTTCGCCGGTCGAGCCCGCGACGACCAAACCGTCGTTTGCACGATCGACCAGCCAGCCCGCCACGCGCGCCGCTTCGGCAGTATCGAGCGCGCCGTCCGCACCGAACGGCGTGATCATCGCGGTGACGATCGTGCCGAGGTTCATGCCGGCGGATCTCCTGCGTCGAGGCGAAAGTGATCGTGCACGGCCCGTTCGGCTCGCGACACGTCGCCGGCCGGCACGAGCATCGAGATCGTGACGTTGCTGTCGGTGCAATGGATGATTTCGACGTTGGCGCGCGAAAGCGCCGTGACGACGTCGCGCACCACGCCGGGCGTCCCCCGCATGCCGCTGCCGACGACCGACAGTTTCGCGCAGCCTTCGCGCACGCGGACCGCGAGATTCAAATCGCCGAGCAAACTGCGCAAATCGTTGGCGCGGTCGCCCTGCACGACGAACGCCACGCCGGCTTGGTTGATCGTCACCTGATCGATTGAAATCGCCGCGTCGGCCAAGCGCCCGAACATCTCCAGCTCGGTCTGCATGCGACGCTGCGGCGATTCCACGTCGCCGCGAATCACGCGCACCCAGGTCATGCGGCCGGTCGCGGTAACGCCGGTGACGGCGCGGTGGTGATCGACGCTTTCATCCACCAGCGTGCCGGCGTCGCTGTGCAAACCTTTGATCGCATAGCGCGTACCGGTCCGATTGGCGTAGCCGGCGGCCTTATCGTGCATCACCTTCGCACCTTGCTCCGCAAGTTCGGTCATCTCTTCCAGCGACGCACGCTCGATCGTGCGCGCGCCGGGAATCCGCGCGGGGTCGGCCGTCATCGCGCCGCTCACGTCAGTGTAAATGTCGACGCGCTCGGCCCGCAAGGCGTGCCCGATTGCAATTGCCGAAAGATCGGTGCCGCCGCGCCCGAGCGTCGTAATCGCGCCGCGTTCCGTCGCTCCTTGAAAGCCGGCGACGACCGCGACGACGCCGCGTTCTAACAAGTCTTGTATCGCGTGCGGCTCGACGCGCACGATCGTCGCGTCGCCGAACCGTTCGTCGGTAACGATCCCGGCCTGCGCGCCGCTGAGCGCTTGCGCCGGAACGCCCGCGCGCGTCAGTTCCTCGGCAAAAATCGCGGCTGCAACGAGTTCGCCGGCGGCCAGCAGCAAATCCGCATTGGCCGAACCCGTGCCGCCTTCCAGCAACGCGAGCAACGAATCGGTGGCGTACGGTTCGGGCGCGCGTCCCATGGCCGAGATGATCGCGACGGTTGCAAAGCCCGAGTCGCGAGCGTCGCGCACGCGCCGAAACGCAACCTCGCGCTGTTCGCGCGAGCCGACCGACGTTCCGCCGAATTTCAAAACGGCGATGCGCGCGGTTGCGTTCACGCCCGAACGTAACCTTTCGCCATCAGCAGTTCGAGAATCTGTACCGCGTTGGTCGCCGCACCCTTGCGCAGTTGATCTCCGGTGCACCAAAATGCAAACTCGTTCGCAGTCCCCGCTTCGGCACGCAGACGCGCAACGTGGACGCGATCGTCGCCTTCGGCGTCGCGCGGCGTCACGATGCCGTCGCGGTGAAAGCAGATTCCCGCAGCGCGCTCGAAGGCGCCAGCCAACTCGGCGACATCGCTGCCGCGCTCGGTTTGCACGAACACCGCCTCGGAATGCGCGCTGCGGACCGGTACGCGAACGGACATTGCGCTGACGAACAAATCCGGCAAGCCCAGCATCTTACGCGTCTCGTCGCAAATCTTGCGCTCTTCGCTCGTCGTTCCCGAGTCGTCGAGCGTGCCGACTTGCGGGACGACGTTATGCGCCAGGGGCCGCCCAAAGACGTCCGGTGCCGGTTCCGGCTCGCCCAGCACGGCGGCGCGTTCGCCGGCGCGCAGTTCGTCGAGGCCTGCGCGGCCCGCACCGCTGGCAGCTTGATAGGTTGCAACGCGCACCGCGCGCAAACCGGCAACGTCGCGGATCGGCGCGAGCGCGGCAGAAAGCACGATCGCCGTGCAGTTTGCTACCGGAAAAAGCCGGTGTTCGGCGCGCACCGCGCCGGCATTGATCTCCGGAACGATCAACGGAACGCCGTCGCGCAGGCGATATGTCGGACTGTTGTCAATCACGACGCAGCCCCGCTCGAGCAACGCCGGCGCATAGCGCTCGCTGGCATCTTCGCCGCCCGCGAAAAACACGACGTCGTATCCGTTCAGCGCCTCGTCGGTCGTCGCGCGCACGTCAACCGGCTGGCCGCGAAACGTGACCGCCGCCACGCGCGGACGCGAAGCAAACGCGCCGAAATCCGCAACCGGAATCCGCCGCTCTTCTAAAACCCGCAGAATCGTTTCGCCGACGGCGCCGGTCGCGCCGATCACCGCTACGTCGATGGCACCGCCCTCATTTGATCGAAAATCGCGTCGAGGCCGATCGTCAGACCGTGCAGCTGCATCACCGCGCGCAGCGCTGCGAAAATACCCGGCACGAATGACTCGCGCGAAAGCGAGTCGTGCCGAATCGTCAGCGACTCACCAGGATTTCCGAACAGCACTTCGTGACGCGCGACGAGTCCCGGCAGCCGAACGCTATGAATCTCAGGCCTGCGTCCGCCGCCGCGCGCGATACATTGCGCGGTCTGCAACGCCGTTCCCGACGGCTTGTCCTTCTTCCCGACGCGATGCATTTCCACGATCTCGACATCGGCGAAAAAGCGCGCCGCTTGCTCGGCAAACTGCATCATGAGTAGGGCACCGGTCGAGAAGTTCGGCACGATCATTGCACCAACTCCACGCTCTTCCGCCAAGTGCGCGAGTGCCGCGCGCTCGTCATCGGTCCAGCCGCTCACGCCGATGACCGGACGCACGCCGCCGGCCAGCGCCGCCATCGAAATTTCGAACGACGCGGGACGCGTAGTCAAATCGAGCAGCACGTCCGGCGTCCGTTCGTGCAGCAAATCCCCCACCGACGCATACGTCTGTTCGGATGCATCTGCTACGCGCGCGATTCCGCCGACATATTCGAACTCATCGGAGGCGCGCAACGCGTGGACGGCAACGCGCCCCATCTCTCCGCGAACCCCCGCCACCGCAACTCTAATCACCCCATGTCATCCTGAGCGGAGGCGCGCAGCGCCGCAGTCGAAGGACGGAGCGGAGGCTGCTCTACCCATGTCATCCTGAGCGGAGCGAGCGCAGCGAGCGTAGTCGAAGGACGGAGCGCCACCTAAATTTTTTCGAGCGGCGCGTACTTGAGCATCAGCATCTTTTGACCGACGTTCGGAAAGTCGATCGTGACCAATCCGTCACCCCCGGCACCGACAACGCCTTCGATCGTGCCCTCGCCCCACTTGGGATGGCGCACGCGGTCCCCGCGTTCGAGCCCGAGGTGCACGCCGGCGCCGGCCGATTCGTGAATCGCAACCTCGCGCCAACGCCCGCCGCCCGGCCGCGGCAGCGGTATGCTGTCGCTTTCGAGAAACTCGAGCCCCGGAATCTCTTCCAAAAAGCGCGACTTCGGATAGGCGTAGGTGTTGCCGTAAAGCGCACGCCGAAACGCGAACGTTAAGAACACGCGATCGATCGCGCGCGTCAAACCGACGTACGCCAAACGCCGCTCTTCTTCTAGTTCGGTCGTATCGTTGAGTGCGCGCGTGTGGGGAAACACTCCCTCTTCCAAGCCCGTCATAAAGACGCTGGAGAATTCCAACCCCTTCGCACCGTGCGCCGTCATCAACGTGACGTACGATGCGTCGTCGGCGAGCGCGTCGAGGTCGCTGATGAGCGCGATGTTTGCCAAGAATCCTGCCAGCGAGGCTTCGGGATCGCTCTGCTCGTATTCGCGCGCGACGCCGATCAACTCGTGCAGATTCTCCAAGCGCGCGCGAGCATCGTGCGTATCTTCGGCCTGCAACTCGCGAACGTAGCCCGAACCCTCCATCACGCCGACCAGCAGGTCTGCGACGCCCATGGAATCCGAACGCTTGCGAAACTCTTCGATGAGGTCGGCGAACCGCTCGAGTTCTTTGAGTTTCTTCGGCACCGCGGTGCGCAGCAGATCCGACGAAAATACCGCCTCACCTACCGACAAGTGGGCCGCATTGGCCGCCTGCACCAAGGCCGCCAGCGTCTGCTGACCGATTCCTCGCCGCGGGACGTTGACGATTCGCTTAAACGCCAGTGCGTCGGACGGATTGAGAATGTAGCGCATATACGCAATGACGTCTTTGATTTCGGCACGTGCGTAAAATCCGACGCCCCCGACCACGCGATACGGAATGCCTTCGGCGAGCAGCGCCTCTTCGAACACGCGTGACTGCGCGTTGGTACGATACAGCACGAGAAAATCGCGGTAGGCGGCGCCGTCGCGGACGAGGTTTTTGACCTTTTCGACGACGTACCGAGCTTCGTCGCGCTCGGTCTGCGCCGAGAATACGGTGATCGTTTCGCCGCCGTCGCGGCGCGTGAAGAGCTTCTTCGGCGCCCGCGTCTTGTTGTTCGAAACCAGCGCATTGGCGGCATCCAAAATCGTCTGCGTGCTGCGGTAGTTTTCTTCGAGCTTAAAGATCTCCGCACCCGGAAAATCTTCTTCGAAGCGCAGGATCATCCGATAGTCGCTGCCGCGCCACGAATAGATGGACTGGTCGTCGTCGCCGACGACCGTCACGTTGCCGTGATGCGCCGCCAGCAGCGCGATCAACCGATACTGTGCGGGATTGACGTCCTGGTATTCGTCGACGAGGACGAACTCGAACCGGCGCTGATATTTCTCGCGCGTCGCCTTGTCGCGCTCCAGCAAGTCGATGGTGCGAACGATGAGATCGTCAAAGTCCAGCGAGTCGGATTCTTTCAACCGCCGCTGGTATTCACTGTACACATTTGCGATGCGCTCGGCAACAAATGACGTCGCTCTTTCGACGAACGTCTCCGGCCAAATCAACGCGTTCTTGGCTTTGCTGATTTCTGCCAAGCACGCCCCCGGCGTCAATTGCCGTTCGTCGTAGTCGAGATCATCGAGAATCTCTTTGATGAGCTGACGCTGATCGGTTTCGTCGATGATCGCAAATCGCGGTCCGATGCCGATGCGCGAACCGTCGCGTCGCAAGATGCGCACGCACATCGAATGAAACGTTCCGACCCAAACGTCGCGCGCAAGTGTTCCGATCATGCCCTGCAGGCGCGATTTCATCTCGCCGGCTGCCTTGTTGGTAAAGGTTACCGCCAAGATGTTTTCGGGAGCGACGCGCAACTCGTTGATCAGGTAGGCGATGCGATGCGTCAGAACGCGGGTTTTTCCGCTTCCGGCGCCGGCAAAAATCAAAACGGGACCATCTGTTTTCCGAACGGCGGCAGATTGCACGTCGTTGAGAACATCGGTTTCCAGGAGCATTTCAGCAGTTTCGGCAGAGGCTAGCTTTAGTCATCCTGAGCGGAGGCGCGCAGCGCCGCAGTCGAAGGACAGCGCGGAGCGAGCGCAGCGAGCGCAGTCGAAGGACGAAAGGACGACGTTATCGCAGTGCGGTTAGCCGCGCCGCCGTGGAGGAATGCGAGCGCACAGCGGCGAGGGCGTAGGCCCCGGCGAGCAGTGCGAGCGTCGATTCTGCGCCCATATTGTGATTTACCGCGTCCTCGTCGAGCCCGTCGTAACACCCGCCGCCGTGCACCATCGTCTCGGATCGCGTATTTTTTCCGTAAAACCACGCCAATCCCAGTTCCGCATTTGCAACGTGCTCCGCGTCGCCGTCGGCTTCGAACGCCGCGAGTTCAGCATCGATGATCGCACACGCCTCTAGCGGCTGCTGCGCGTAAATCGCGCGCTCTCCTCCGCGCGGATACCAACCATGATTGCCGATGGGAACGAAAATCCCACTCTCCAGTGTAACGGTTTGGTAAAACCGCAGCGTCCGCATCCCGACTTCGCTGTAACGCGCGTCACGGAGCGTCGAACCCGAGCGAATCATCGCCTCCGGCAGGCGCGCGTTGTCGTACGTCATCACCGGCACGAACCACTCCCAGTCGTCGTCGCGCTCGACCTGATACGAATCTAACAGCGAATCGGCGAGGTACCGCGTCGCGGCAGCGTAGCGCGCTTCGCGCCGCGCCGCGTATGCGTGCGAAAGCCCGAGCAGCGTGTACGCGCGCGGATGCACGAATTCGAACGTATCGATTGCCCCCAAGCCGCGGTCGAACATGCGCGCGCACAATCGCCGCCACGCCTGCGACGGCGCGTAGCGCATCCCATAGCCCAGCGACCACAGCGCGCGCCCGAGACTATCCTGCGTGCCGACGTCGTCGAGCCATGCGCGCTCGTAACTCATGAAGTTGTGGAAGCGCCCGTCTTCGAGCTGCGCCGATTCCAAAAACGAGAGATAGATCGACGCGAGCCGCTCCGCAAGTTCGTCGCGCGGCGACGAACGCAAGCGCGCGAGCACGACCATCAAGGCACGCGACACGTCGTCGGTGCAGTACCCGGTCGAACGATTCGGTACCGACTCGTTGGCGTGCTGAATAACGCCCGTGTCGTCGGAGAGCACGGCGAGATGATCGAGCCCGGGCAACAGGTTGGTCCGCGTCCTCAAGCGGTTGATACCAACTCCAGCGAATCCGGCGGCGCCAGTTCGAGGAAGAGATTTCCGTATTCCACGGCGACGTGCGGCCACGTCATTTGCCGCCCGAATCGATACGCTCGGCGCTCCGTCGCGCGCCGCAGATCCGGATGATCGAGCAACAAATTCAACTGCCGCGCGATCGAAACCGAATCGCGGAACTCGCACAGGAAGCCACGGTTGTGGGCGAGCAGTTCTTGCGCGTATAGGTACGGCGTCGAAACGATTGCCTTCCCGCAACCGACTGCGTAGGCCAGCGTACCGCTCACGATTTGATCGGGATTGAGATACGGCGTAAGATAGATGTCGATCGCTGCGAGATAGCCCACCAACTCCTCAAACTGCAAATACTTGTCCACGAGTTGAACGTTGTATTGCAAACCGTACTCGCGTACTTTGGCCTGCAGCGACTCGCGATACGATTCGCCCTCGTTGCGACGTACGACCGGATGCGTAGCACCGAGAATCAGATACAGCGCTTCGGGATGACGCTTGACGACCTCGCGCATCGCTTCGATCGCGTACTCCAAACCCTTGCCGCGACTGATGAGACCGAAGGTCGAGATGACCGCGCGTTGGCCGATGCCGAACGACGCCTTTGCGGCTCCCGTATTTTGAAACGGCACGTCCGGCACGCCGTGATGGATGACCCGCAAAATCGAAGGATCGATTACGTAGACGCCTTCCAGTAGATTGCGCCCGGTTTCCGATAGCGCAACCACGCGCGTCGAGTGGGCGCAGAGCTCGCGCGTTACGCGCAACATCGTTTCGTCGGGATCGGGCAGCACCGTATGCAGCGTAACGACGACCGGTTTCTTGAGCGCGCGCATCAAATCGATGAGCCACTCGCCGCGCTCGCCGCCGAACAGTCCGTACTCGTGCTGAATGTTGAGCAGTTCGGCCGGATGACGATTGATTGCGTCAGCGACCGCGCCGTAACTGTAGCGATCCTGTTCGCTCAAACGCGCGATCACTTCTGATCCGTAGCGCCGCATCTCGGCGCCCGGCTCGTCGATCGCTACGACCTGGCTCGTAATCCCAAATGCGCGATTGTACGAATCGACGACGTCTTTGGTGAACGTCGCGATCCCGCATTCACGCGGGGGATATGACCCCAAGAAAAGTGCGCGGGGCGGCAACATCACGTTTTGGAAATCCTCCACCTGTGGACCTAACGTACCCGCCGTATGCCGGTCGGTAAACTTGCGGCGGCGCGCTTGCGTTGCCACGCTCGGGCGCGCATCGTATCGGGAGTGGCCGCCTTACCGCGGCGCCGGTCCCACTCGGCTGCCTGCTTCCAACACCTGTCCTGCCGCAATGGTTACATCGTGGCCGATGACGCTTCCCTTGCCCACCTTTGCTTCCGGGCCGATGGTCGCCCCACTGGCGATAATCGCTTCCTCTATACGGGCCCCCGCACCGACGCTGACGCGGTCCCATAGGACCGACTCGCGGACCACGGCGCGCGCCCCCAGGCTGCAGCCGCGGCCAAGGACGACGTTGGGGCCGATCGTCGCGGTCGCGTCCACGACCACGTCGTCGGCGGCGTGCACCGGCGGAACGACGCCCGGGTGCCCGCGCAGCGCCTCGCACCCCGCGCCGGTAAGTCCGGGCTCGAGTTTGAGCGGCATCGTTCCAACGAGGATGTCACGATGCGCGGCCAAGTATTGCTCCGGCCGGCCGACGTCGATCCAATAGTCGTCGGTAGTGTACGCGTAGAGATGCTTTCCGGACGCGATGATTTCCGGAAAGGTTGCGCGTTCGATCGAGACCATGCGACCGGCAGGAATCATCGCGAGAATCTCCGGCTCGAGCAAATATGTGCCGGCGTTGATTTCGTTGGTCGGCGCCTCTTCGCGCGGCGGTTTCTCGACGAATGCGCTGACCAGCCCGTAACTATCGTGCACGACGCACCCGAACGCCGACGGATCCTCGACCGGAATCAAGTGCAGCGTTCCGATGCCGCCTTTGCTGCGATGATATTCGGACATGGCACCCAAATCGAGACTCGTCAACACGTCGCCGTTGAGCACGAAAAAACTTCCGCGAATGTGCTGCTCGACGTTCTTGATCGCGCCAGCGGTGCCGAGCGGCGTCTCCTCGATCACGTACGTAATGTTCATCCCGAGGCGCGAACCGTCGCCGAAATAATCCACGATCGCCTGCGGCATGTATCCGGCGGCGAGAATGACGTCGCGGATGCCGGCTTCGTACAGCCGCTCCATCGTGCGGGCGAGGAATGGGGTGTTGACGATCGGCACCATCGGTTTGGGTGTCCCGTAGGTCAGCGGCCGCAGCCGCGTCCCCTCCCCTCCGACCAAAACGATCGCCTGCACCGAAAATGCCTCCTCGCAACGGTTGTAATGCCGAGCGCTGTTGTTTCTACCCACCCCCTCCCTGTGTCATCCTGAGCGGAGGCGCGAAGCGCCGCAGTCGAAGGACTATGTCATCCTGAGCGGAGGCGCGAAGCGCCGCAGTCGAAGGACTATGTCATCCTGAGCGGAGGCGCGAAGCGCCGCAGTCGAAGGAGTAATGTCATCCTGAGCGGAGGCGCGAAGCGCTGCAGTCGAAGGAGTAATGTCGTCCTGAGCGGAGGCGCGAAGCACCGCAGTCGAAGAACAAACACAAATCTAACATTTGCATGTGCGCAAGAATGCCATACAGGTGGCAGTTGTATTGCTTACGATTTCGTGCATGAAGCGAGTTTACGACTGGAGCGCAATTCAACGGTATTACGACAAGGGTAACGGCTTCACCGCATGCCACAATAAGTTTGCGGTAACTCATTTCTCGTGGGTGAACGCAATTAGCCGCGGCGATCTCAGAGCCATCCTAAACAAGGGCTGGCCACGAAAGCATGATTGGTCCTCGATCCAGGCTTTTTATGATGAAGGACATTCGATCAAAGAGTGTCGGCGCCACTTTGGCTTCTCAATCGGCGCTTGGATGAAAGCGCAAAACCGCGGCGAGGTCAAAGCGCGACCGCAAGGCATGTCCATCCAGTGCCTGCTAGAAAGCAACAAGCGAAGTCGCGCTCATGTCAAAAGACGCTTGGTGAGAGCAGGCTTATTATCCAATCGATGCGACGCATGCGGTATCACAGAATGGCGCGGTTCCTCCCTCACGATGCACCTCGATCACATCAACGGTGTAAAGAACGACAACCACCTAGCAAACCTCCGGATGCTCTGTCCCAATTGCCACAGCCAGACGGAAACCTATGGCGGACGCAATCTGGTTCTAAAACGCACGCGAGCAACGAATTCCGCAGTGCCGACGTCCAACGATCTAAATCTCGGGCCGCCGGAGGTGCACTTGCAAGGCGCCTAACGGTCCGTGTAGTATATCCGCACGCATCCATTCCGGGTTAGCCAAGCTGGCAAGGCATCTGACTCTGACTCAGACATCGGTGGTTCGAATCCATCACCCGGAGCCACGGCCCTATCGTCTAGAGGCCTAGGACGCCGCCCTCTCACGGCGGTAACGCGGGTTCGAATCCCGCTGGGGCTACCACAAATAAACCTTATCCCATCAGGGTTTTTTTGTTGTCTACCGATTTTCGTCTAACAGATATCTAACGGACGAGTTCGCACCACGACCCGCCGTCTTCAACTTACCAGCCGATCGAAGGCCTGGGCCGCCGCCAGATCGCGGTCCCGGTAGACCGTAATATAGCGGTCGACCGTGATCGAGATCGTGCTGTGGCCAAGGCGCTGACTGACGACCTCAATGGGCACACCGGCCTTCGCCAATAGCGAGGCATGCGTGTCCCGAAGGTCGTGCAGGGTAATCCGCGTGACGCGCGCGCGCCGTACTAGATCGCCGAACGCCTCCGCGAAATTCCACGGTGGAATCGGGCGACCATCGGGTTGCGCGAATACGAGGCCTTCGTCGTGATACGCACCACCTAAGGCGAGACGCTCTGCCGCCTGTGCTGCCCGATGCGAGCGCAGGATAGTAACGAGCTGTGCTGAGAGGCAGATCGTGCGCAGCTTCCCGCTTTTCGGGTCTTTAAACGAGAGTTGACCACGCGGGGCATCCGTCAGCGATCGTGCGATCGTGGCGGTTTCGTTCTCGAGATCGAGGTCACGCCAACGCATGGCCAAGATTTCGCCCCGCCTCGCTCCGGTGAATGCCGCAAATGCGACCGCCGGACAGAACGCCGGATAGGCGGAGAGATACCCCCGCTTGCACGAACGTCGCGTGGGATGTTTAGCCTCCTCCAGGAGTCGGCTTAGTTCGGCTTCGGTCAGCACGGCCGACGCCGGCTTGCGAAGTCGGGGAAGGTCGTCCGCATCCAGCAATAGCGCGGGATTACGCAGGATCAGGTTCCACTTCACGGCACGATTGAGGACGTTGCGCATCAAGTCCGCCGCGTGCCGCACCGTCCTCGCGCCGATCTTCTTCTTCGACCAGCGCGCATACGTCGCGACCAGGTCAGCGGTCTTTACATCGCTGACGGACGCTTCGCCGAATGCTGGCCGAAGATAGACCTGCAGCAGGCTTTCGTATCGCTGCAGTGTGGATGGCGCGAGACGATCCGATTTAACGTGCATGAAACGATCGAAGAGCTCGTTCATGCTTAGCGTGGATTCCAGAGAAAGTTCGCCAATCGACACCTCAATCTTGCGCTTCGCGAGGATTGCTTCAGCTTGCTGCTTGGTAATGCCGACGAGCGTTTCGGTTCGCTGTCTGCGATTGCTGCCGATCGGCGCAAGATCATAGATGATTCGGTACTTTCTCTCTCCGAGTTTTCTAAGGTACCCCAAGGTTGTATCCTCCTGGGGTCCCGGCATCGGCGCTATTCGCTGGCAGGCTCAAGAACGCTTCAAGAGCCCTCTTCGTCACGACGATGCGTCGCGGAGTGACACGGATCGATGGCAGCCGCCCCGAAGCGAGGAGTTCATATGTTGCGTTGCGACCTATGCCGAGGATGCGCTGCACCTCACGCGCGGTAAGCACGTCGCCGGCTTCACGAAGGCTGAGTGACGTTTTCATGGTCATTACCTGATGTCGGCTAAACCAAAGCCCCCGAAGATAGCAGTTTCGGGGGCTTTGGCATGTATTATAATGCGGGCGAAAATCGCGCGTTATCGCGTACCGCTATTATCCCGCTTAGGACTTCGCGGGTCAATTCGGTACGCTATCGACCCATGGATATGTCGCGCGACCAGTCGCGGTCACGCTGCTCGCGACGAATACTCCGTTCTGCTTCGCGGCGCAGGGTATCAGACAGAGTGTTATACTGCTGGTCGACGGCCACCGCCAGCTGGTTGAAACTTGCCCGAGGCATATCGCCGTGCAGCTCAAGGTGCGACATTCCCGCTCGTTCAAGGACGTTGAGCCGATGCTCGACACGTGGCATTCCCTCCCGCAGAAGCGTACGCGCCTCGTTCTTCTGGTTTTCAAGAGCGAGTGACTCGATTACGTACTGTCGATACCTGCGTTCATCGGCGGCGAAGCGTTGGGTGATCTGCGGCACATCATGCTCTTCAAAATCGCGCATCGATTCTGTGATGGCAGCCTCGAAGCGCGACTGCCGTATGGCGTGGAGGCCCTGTTCTGCTCTCGAGGCTGCTCCTCGAGTTAGTGGATTCCATGAGCGTTTCTTGTCGGCAATCTCAGCTAGCCGAGCGCGTTCCGCCTCGGTGAACTGTGTTGCATCAGCGACTTGCTTCTCGATCCGCTTTCGCTCGGCTGCCAGGACGTCATTGAGCTTGGCAGGCTGCGCGAGGCGCTGGAGCCGTTCGCGTTGCCCGCGGGCACCCTCGTAGCGAGCTTCTTCCTCTGCTCGGATCACATCGAGACGCAGCCGCACCGCCTGAAGGCTGACTGGACGTGACTCGCGCTGCGGTTCAAAGCGCTGGTTCGGAGCCGGCGCCAGGTCTTCAAGTACCCGCTGGGCACTGGGATCCCCGGTCCGAGCCCTTTCAGTAATAAACGATCGGTAGTCCATCGGCTTCTCCTCGCGCATCAGCCTCCCCTCAGACGCCAACGCGATTTTCGTGGCTTCCCACCGCACGCGTGCTGCCTGGTACTCTTGAGCGCGGCGGCGTCCCATCATGACGTCGATCGACCAGTACGCGAGCTGGCGAACCACCACCCCGCGCGTGCCCAGCCGCGCCGTTGCGCGCAAGAGCAGACGCGCTTCGCGGAGCCGCTGGGCATCGCGCTGTCTCCGTGCTCGCTCACGTTCCCATGCCGCGTTTCTTTGGGCTGAGTTTACGCGGTCGCGATCGGCAAAGAAGCCGCTGCGGTAAGCGCGGTACTCGGAGCGAATCCGAGCATGGTTGGCGATGCGTTCGGCGTCATGCAGCGCCCAACGCGGGTCAGTGCGCGCCTCACGCTCTGCCCGCTCGCGCAAGTGGCTGCGGCTTTGCCGGCCGGAGTCACGCTGTTGCTCCGAGGAGTACTCGAGCCGTTGTTGCGCCACGTTCGGGAAGGGTCCCAAGCGCTGCTCGAGCGCTGCCTTCTTGCAACGCGGATGGATCCGCGAGGCGCCGCAACCAGGTGCATCGACATCGCGGCCCTGTGCAAAGGCGAAGCCTTGCACGCGTCCACCGCGCTGCACGAGCTTGATCACAATGCCCTCTCGATCGAGGCGCTGCGTGAGTTCCTCCCACGTCTTCGCCGCATCGACGGCTTCGAGGATCGGTACTCGAACCGCGTCGCTCCATGACGTGCCGCGTGCGACCTCTGGAACATGCTCCTGCGACGGCACGAACGGTCCGAAGCGCGACTCCATCCTCCGCAGCGCACAGCGATGGTCGACGCGTGACGCGGCACAGCCCGGCGCGCTTCGACCCAACCCTTCGGCGAATGCCAAGCCCTGAACGCGCTCGCCGCGGCGAACGAGCTTGAGCACGACCCCATGGGCGGCGAGGCGCTGGTGCAGGTCGCTCCAATCCTTCGCGCGGTCGACGGCATCCAGCAGGTAGGGTCGTGCACTCTCATGCCACGGCAGCTCGCCGCATTCGTGCAGCCGGCGGTAAGCGCCGTCGCTCAGGCGGCGCTGCGGCTCGGGAGGTGGCGCATACAGATGTTCGACGCGCTGCACGATGTCGCGGTTGTGGTGACCGACCACAATATTCCAACCGCGTTCTGCGGCGATCTCCGCGCACACGCGCTCACGGATGATCCGCTCGTGCCATAGGTCGTTCGCTCGACCATCAGGCCCGATGCGATTGGCAATCACGTGGGCGTGGAAGTCGTCGGTGTCCTTGTGCGCGGCGAGCACGTACTGATGATCGCCCATCCCGATGGCCTTCAGGAGGCGTTCGGCGTCGCTGACGACCTGCTCGCGCGTCGGACGTTCGTGTTTGGCGTACGCGACGATCATATGATAGACCGGATCGCGGCAGCGACTCGACAGCGCGGCGACGGCCTCCATCTCGATCGCTGCTGTCTCCACCGACAGAACGCCGCGCATGTGCACCCACTCGGCCTTCTCGGTAGCGCTCGCATAGGCGACGCCACCCTCAAACGTACGGCCGGCGGCTGCAACGGCGCGCTGGTGCGTGTGCTCCGTGATGTAGTCGACGCCGATTGCAAAGGTTCTCGTGTGCGAACGAGCTGCCACCGATTTCGTAATCATGGGATGAATCCGCCGTACGCTAATGTTTCATTCATGATTGTCGCCTCACAAAAAGAAAAAAGTCCCGAGCGCTGACGCTAAGGAGACTTTCACTTCCACCAGCATTATTATGCGGGTGAAACTCGATCAAACTTTTCTACGTCAATTATACAACAGGCGGTCGCCTATAGCCATACTTTTTATGCACTGCTGCGTGTTCTTACTGCAGAGGTTTTTCCTAACGCAAGCCGGTGGTTGTGCGGACACCGCCTACGGCGTCGTCCGCGCAACCAAACGGGTGCGGGGTCGCGCGGCCCTACCGGCCACGCTCAGCTCCCGACTGAAATGCCCCCATGGGCGCCGCTTCGCTGAGCCCGGCACACGCGGGAAAACTGCGTCCCGCTGCCCGCTGAAATGACAGAAGCGCGCAGCCGCCAAGGATAGGCGTTGTGGACGACCATTTCGCCGGAAACAGATCTCCCGGGCTCACAATTGGATTCGATCGCCTGACGCGACCATCTAGAGTGTGAAGAGCTGAGTCCCGACTATTCGTGAACGGTGGTGCGAAACTCGCAGCCGCGGCCACCCGTTCAAGGCATGACCTGCGACTGCAAAAGAAGCTACCAGGAAATAACGACCCTGCTCGGACCAGCGCCACCGCCCCCTTGGATATTGGTAACGTCAGTTGCACTCGATTCGGCAAAACCGGAGCCGCCGCCGCCGCCGCC
>Ga0102924_1000782_pt1 | contig 38017 bp, 34 predicted proteins | sample PaiPotPPM11metaG_FD_80116 | JGI IMG/M metagenome (GOLD analysis project Ga0102924, IMG submission 80116) | Iron sulfur acid spring bacterial and archeal communities from Banff, Canada, to study Microbial Dark Matter (Phase II) - Paint Pots PPM... ...
CGCGTGCAGCAGGTCTCAACCCGCGCCGCCGTTGCCGGTCGCGGCGGGCCGTGGTCGGCGCGTGCCATCGTCCACCCCAGCGCGGTTTACCACATTGAGGGAACCCCGGAACGCCGCGGCGAGGGGCTCTACGATCGCATGCCCACGGTGGGGGCACATGAGGTGCTGGTCGAAAATCCCCGGCATGATCGGCCCCTGTGGAAGGCCGACGACGCGGAGATCGAGCAGTTTTTGCTGCTGGCGGCGCAGCGCATCCAGGACTTGAAGGGCGATGCCCGCTTCCGCTACATCAGCGTCTTCAAAAATTACGGCGTCGGTTCAGGCCAGGAATTTGAACATCCCAATTCTGAGCTGGCCGCCACCACCTTTATCCCCCGCCGCGTGCTCTACGAATTGCGCGCCGGATTCGATTACTTCCGCCAGAAAGAGCGCTGCGTCTTCTGCGACATCATCTCCCAGGAGGTGAAGACCGGGCAACGGATCATTGAAGCGCGGGGAGACTATCTTGCGATGTGTCCTTACGCCACCCGCGTACCTTACGAAACCTGGATCCTGCCGCGGACGCACGATGCCGCCTTCGAGCACGCCGCGCTCTCACCCTCGGCTAAATTGCGCGATCTCGGCGGACTCATCCGCCGCAGTTTGCAGCGGCTGCGCACCCTCACCGAGCCCTTTCACCTGGTGCTGCACACCTCGCCCAATCACCTGCATCAGTCGGCGAGCCTGGGATACTGGAAGACCCTCGACCAGGACTATCACTGGCACATCGAGATTTTGCCCATCCTGGCCGCCAAGGCAAAGTCCTATACCTTTAAAGAGGTGTATTACTCGCCGGTCTCGCCGGAGAGCGCGGCCAAGCGATTGCGGGAAGCCCCAATTGAGATTTGAGCGGGCTATCGCGAGCCTATTCCTGCTGGTCTTCTGCTCGGTGGGAGCCGACGCCGCTCAACCGGCGCCGAGTTTTTACCACGACGTGCTCCCGATACTTGAGCAGCACTGTCAACTCTGTCACCGCCCCGGAGAGATCGCGCCCTTCGCGCTGGTCACCTACAAAGACGTTAAGCCCTGGGCGCTGCCGATTCTGCAGGCGGTCGAAAGTCGCAAGATGCCGCCGTGGTTCGCCGACCCCTGCTGCGGACATTTTGCAAACGATCCTTCACTCGCGCCCCAGCAGATCGCCACCATTGCGAATTGGGTAGAAGCGGGGGCTCCGTCCGGCGATCCCAAATCCGCATTGCCGCAGCCGCACTGGACCGCGGGCTGGAACATCGCGCCCCCAGATCTGCTGCTCAAGATGCCAGCCGCGGTAAAAATTCCCGCGAATGGCGACGTTGAGTACACCTACGAAATCGCGCCCACGAACTTTTCTGAAGGGAAGTGGGTCCAGATGTCCGAGCTGCGCCCCTCGGCGCGCAATCACGTCCACCACGCGGTGGTTTACATCCGCCCGCCCGAATCAAGTTGGCTGCGGGGAGCGCCGGTGGGCGTGCCCTTCACCGCCTCCACTTTGCACGATCCTCACTTAATGCACGAAGCCCACTTCACGACCAGCGATCTGCTGCTGGTATATGCTCCTGGCAGCTCACCCGAAAACTGGCCGGAGGGCATGGCGAAATTTATCCCCGCCCACTCCGACCTGATCTTTCAGATGCACTACACCACCAACGGCCGCGCCGCGAGCGACCAGACCAGCCTGGGATTGGTGTTCGTCAAGCAGCCGCCTAAGCAGCGGGTGCTGACCTTGCAGCTGGCCAACGAGCACGACACCATTCCCATTCCGCCTAATACCGACAACTACCGGGTGGAAGTGCACGGGACATTGCCCAACGATGCGCTCCTGCTCAGCTTTTTTCCGCACATGCATTTGCGCGGCAAAAAGTTTGAATACAACTTGGTCCACGCCGACGGCTCGCGCGAAACTTTGCTGCGGGTCAATTACGATTTTTATTGGCAGCTCAGTTATCGACTATCCGAGCCGCGCCTTTTGCCGGCGGGCACGAAACTAGAAGCTGTAGCCTGGTATGACAATTCGAAGAAAAATCCGCACAATCCCGATCCTGACAGCCCGGTCCAGTGGGGCGACCAGACCTACAACGAGATGATGGTGGGATTTTTCGATGTTGCAGTGCCGGCGGAGATGGACAAGGAGCGTTTCTTCATTCGGCCGGCGACGCGGTGACCGGCTCTCCAAAAAAAGCTCTTAACCGCAGAGAGCGCAGAGACCCGCCCGCGAGCTCGCAAAGAAAGCCCGAACATTTCCGTGTGGTTTTCTCCGTGCCTCTGTTTTCTCTGTGACTCTGTGTTCTCTGTGGTTAAAGATTTTAGGTTTTGCTTTTCTCGCCGTACTCCGCGTTCTCTGCGGTTACAGGCTTTGTTCTTAAACCCCGCCCAGGTGCTCAAAAAACAGACAGATCGATTCAATCCCGCGATAGAAGTTCGGGATGTGAAACTTTTCATTGGGCGCGTGTAAGTTGTCGTCTGGCAGTCCGAAGCCCATCATCACCGAAGGAATTTCGAGCACATCCTGAAAATCGGTGACGATGGGAATCGATCCGCCGGAGCGGATGAACACCGTACCCTTCTTGAACACCTCGTGCAATGCCTCGGTCGCGGCCTGAATGTATTTATTGTTTGTGCCGACCACGCAGGCTGGCCCTTTGCTCCAGACTTTAATTTTGGTTTCAATTCCTTTAGGTGTGAGCTTCTTTACGTGCGTCTGGTAGCGCTTCAAAATGTCGTCCGGGTCCTGGTTGGGGACCAGGCGCATCGAAACCTTCGCCGAGGCCCGCGCCGGAATGACCGTCTTCGCGCCGGGCGCGGTGAAGCCACCCGGCATGCCGTGGACTTCGAGCGTGGGCCGCGCCCAGGTGCGATAGAGCACCGAATAGCCCGGCTCGCCGGTGAGCTTCGACGATCCCACTTCGGTTTTGCGGTAGTGCTCTTCGTTAAAGGGAAGCCGCCTCCACGCCTTGAGTTCGTCCTTGCTGGGCGCCTTGACGCTTCTATAGAAACCCGGAATCAGTACCTTGCCCTTCGCGTCCTTCAGCTTGCTGATGATCTCAACCAGCGCGAACAGCGGATTGGGCGCCGCCCCGCCATACATGCCGGAGTGCAAATCCACCTTGGCCCCCACGGCTTCGATTTCGGTATAAACCAATCCCCGCAGGCCGACGCATAAGGTAGGAAGGTCGGGGGCAAATAATTCGGTGTCACAAACCAGCGCGAAATCGGCCTTGAGTTTTGCCTTCTGCTTGCGGACGTACTCGGCGATGGATTCGCCGCCAACCTCTTCCTCGCCCTCGATGATGACCTTCACGTTGATCGGCAGCTTGCCGCCGTGCCCGCGCATTAAGGCTTCGATGGCTTTGACTTCCATCCACAGCTGGCCCTTGTCGTCGACTGCGCCGCGTGCGTAAAGGTTGTTATTGCGCTCGGCCGGCTCAAACGGCGGCGAGATCCACTCATTCAAGGGATCAGGAGGCTGCACGTCATAATGCGCGTAGCAGAGCGCAGTAGGTTTGCCCGCGGCATGCAGCCAGTCGGCATAAATCAGAGGGTGGCCTTTGGTAGGAATGACCTCGACGTTCTCCATCCCGATCCGCCGCAGTTCGCTGGCCACGTAATCGGCCGCCTTCTGCACGTCAGACTTGTGCTCGGGCGCGGTACTCACGCTCGGAATGCGCAGCAGGTCTTTCAGTTCATTCAGAAACCGCTGCTGATTTTGGCGGGCATAGGCGACGGCTAGAGAGGCCATGGGGGGATCCTTTCAGAAAGGTTTTTAGTATAGCGGAATAGAAAAAACCATTTCACCACGGAGACACGGAGGCACGGAGAAATCGGATCATTGAATCATTGAGGGATTGAATCATTCAAGGTCCAAGCACAATCTTTTTTAGTGACTCATCCACCGGTGTTCAGTGATTCAATGACCCGATGATTCAATGATTCAACCTCGTGCGTGGTGAAAGAATTTAATCAAAACGCATCGGCGAGAAGGGCCTGAGATCACGCGACGTAGCATTCCCGATAATTAGATCTGTCATCATCTGCGCAGTGACTGGCGCCAGTAGGATCCCGTCGCGATAGTGGCCGCTGGCGATGAAATATCCGCGGGTCTGAGTTTCGCCCAATATCGGCAGCTCGTCGGGGGTCCCCGGACGCAGTCCGGCCCAGTCGTCGTGCGCTTTGGCCTTCGCGAGCTCCGGCACCAGTGCCACCGCAGCGTGAAGCAACCGCTGGATGGTATTCACATCGGTCTGCTTGTTATATCCCGCATCTTCGAGGGTCGAGCCGATGACGGTTCGCCCATCGCTGCGCGGCACAAGATAGACTTCGTCCGCCCGCAGCACGTGCTGCAAAGCAGGTCCGCCCACAACCGCCAGCATCTGCCCTTTCACCGGCCGCACCGGGAACTTCTGTGCCGCGATGCATCCCGCCCAGGCTCCCGCGCAGTTGACCACAATTTCTGCCGAATAAGAAGTCTTGTCGGTTTGAACTCCGCATACGCGATCTTCGGAGGTGAGCAACGCTTTCACTTCTGTTCCCGAGGAGGTATCCACTCCACGGTGCCGCGCGGCCTTGAGTGCCGCCGCCGTCAGGGCCTGTGGGTCAACCGAACGTTCGCGGATATACGCAGCTGAGGTCTCGCCTTGACCGTGTAGGCCCGGACGCTCCCGTCCGGGCAAAATCAATTGAGGTTCGAGCGAATGCAATCGCTCGGTGGAAATCATCTCCGCCGAATCAGGAAAGTCAGCGACGCGAGAGACAAGAATTGTCCCTTGCTCTCGCAGATCAACCTTCAGGCCGGACTCGTCTTCCAGTTCATGCGCGAACTCTGGATACATCCGCGCGCTCTCCGCGGCCAGCGGCTTTACGGCAGGAGGCATCTCCGTCCCTGATCCAACCAGCATTCCCGCAGCCGCGAAAGACGCCTCGCGCCCCGGCTCCCCGCGTTCGACCACCAGCACCCGCAGCCCTTGCTTACGCAGCGAAATGGCCAGCGACAGTCCAATGATCCCCGCGCCGATGATGACAACGTCCCAGCTCTTCACTCCTGCATTGTACGTGCGCGTCATGGGGCATTCACGGTTTCCGGGGCTCGGAACCTACCCCCACATTCCTCGTGGTCAACGGCGCGGGGATCACACGCCACCGATCGCCCTCGGCCCGAACTTCGGTAATTATTGCGTTCGGCGGTTTTTTGGACGACACTGGTACACAAGTTGACTATGATCTTCGGCTTTAATACCGACATCAAGCACGAAGACACCGTGTACCACGTGCAGAGCGAGGCCCGCGAGGGCGAGACGCTACTGCAGACCCAGGTCTTTGTGCGCGGACGCTGCATCGGCAAGCACGCGATTTCCTATGCCGAGCAGGCATCGAGCCAGGGCTTTACCGACCAGCAGAAAGAACAGATGTTGCGCGAGCAGCACCGCCAGGTGCTTGACGCCATACGCGACGGCCGCCTGCAAGAGGTCTTCGACAAGCGCGACAACCCCGAAGCCTTGGGTGCGGTCAAAGAACTGGATATCCAGTGGCTGAATTCTGATTCCGTCCATGCTGGCGACCAGCTTTCGATGAAACTGCGTGCCACCGAAGCCGGCCAGGCCGTCCCCGGAGCGCGACTGACCATCCGCCTGGCGCGGCCCAATGCTGCTCCGTTCTACGCGCAAATGGTCACCGACGGCGCTGGCGAGGCCGTGCTCGTACTGGCCGTAGAAGAATGGTCACTTTCCGATTCATCCGTACTGGTGCAAGTGAATTCGCAAGGACGCACCGCCACCCGAAAGTTCCAGCTGAGACCAGTCGAGTAATATTCGTGTGGACTTTTGATGCCCGAGACGAATCGTCTCTCCCTGAAGCCGCTCCATCCTGAAAGCTCTTTGGTTCAATCGAAGCTGGAATATTTCGAACGTCTCTCAACTGATGAACCAAGGCTGTCTTTACAAGCAGGACAAAAAGACTCACTCAAAACCCGGCCTGACGGTACCATTCTCGACGGTCACCACCGGATCGCGATTCTGCGGCTAAGAGGCGTGGATGTCGACGTTTTACCGCGTGAGATAATTGCGAAGGATTAGCATCAATGGAGTCCAAATCACGTGAATCCTAAGCTGTATTGGGTAGCGAGTCCCTCACCCGGACGCCTGGCAATTTCCACGCGCCCTAGAGGCGGCGACTGGCTCGAAGATGAAATCGAGGGCTGGCGCAAACAGGGGATAGATGTTGTCGTATCCCTGCTGACCCCATCCGAGAATGAAGAATTGGGATTGAAAGACGAAGGACGTTTCTCGAAGGCAAAGGGAGTGCGGTTTATCTCCTTCCCCATCGAAGATCGTGGCATTCCGTCGTCCTCGGCCAAGGTGCAGGAGCTAGTGGGACAGCTCGGCTCCGAAATCGAGCAGGGCAAAAGTCTCGCTATTCACTGCCGGCAGGGAATTGGGCGATCTTCGCTGCTCTCGGCTGCTCTGCTCACCTTCATGGGAGAAGATCTGGATCGAGCTCTCCAATCCATAGGCAAGGCCAGAGGCTTGGAAGTACCGGAAACGGTTGATCAACGAAGATGGCTGGATCAATTTGCTAAGACCCACGAGTCCCAGAGCCTTGCGCGCCGCAGCCGCTGAATGAAGCTCACCATTAATGGTCAAGACCGCCAGTTCGATTCCGTTTTGACCATATCCTCTCTCCTTGCTCAACTCGGCATGAAGCCGGATCGCGTAGCTGTGGAACTCAATCGCGAGCTGGTTCCGCGCGATGGCTGGCCTTCGACTCAGCTCTCCGACGGTGACAAGCTGGAAATTGTTCATTTCGTCGGCGGCGGTAATTGATCTTCTAATCCCAAAACCTCTCGCCCGTTCCATCGTTGCTGCGACCGGAGCAGGTAACTCTGTTAGTTACTCTCTATCTGCTATTTCCGCAATGGATTTCACCCTTCTCATGCCTACAATGTTTTAAACATTTTGCAAATAGAACGTTTGAAACATTTGTGGACTTAAATGCAAGATTCATTCACATCGCACGATGTCATGCGGCTGACCGGCATCACCGCGCGCCAGTTGCAGTGGTGGGACGAGCGCGGCATTGTCGTTCCTGGCCGGCAAGGACACCGGCGAGTTTACTCGTTCGAGGATTTGACCGAAGTCGCCGTCATCTGCGAGCTCCGCCGCAAGGGCTTCTCGCTGCAGCGGGTGCGCAAGGTTGTTCGCTTTCTGCAAAGAGAATTCAGCAAGCGCCTGGCGGAAACCGTAAGCGGTTCATCCAGCTATCACTTGCTCACCGACGGCCGCTCTCTCTATCTCGAAACCTCTCCGCAGCAGATCGTTGACATATTGAAAAATTCGCGGCAGCCGATGTTTGCCATATGCCTGAGTGACACGGTCCGGCAGGTCAGGGCTGTGGTCAGCGGGCGCAAGCGTCCCGGCCGCTGTGCTCCGGAAAAAGCTCGTTCTGCACGCAGGACGAAATTGGGTTCCTAGCCGTGATTGCCCTAGGAGGGGAAATGGTTGCTGAACTCGAAGTCCTAAACGAATGGATACCCGAGCAAATGCAGCCCGGCACGATCTTTGTGCTGGAAAACGCCGGCCGCATCGGCGAAAAAGAAGACCCCTACTGGGCAGTGCTTTCCTGCCCCAAATGCGGCATCCTCGGCCTGATCACGCGAAAGCAGATCGCCGGCCTGATCGCGGTGATATGCGGCTCGGGAAAATGTTCCGCGCAATTTTTTATTCGCGACAGCGAAGTCGAGATCAGAAAACCGTTCTGAAGCAATTGTCGGTGGTGAGTTGTCAGTGGCAGGTTCTATTCATTTGTTCCGGCCGGTTGCTCTCACCAAACACTAGTCACTAATCACTAATCACTAGACTCTCTTCCGCTCCAACTGCACTGGCATCTGGTCCACGATTTCGATATCGAATCCCTCGAGCGCCGCCACTTTGCGGGGGTGGTTGGTCAGAAGGCGTATCCGATGGAGATTCAGGTCCGTCAGAATCTGCGCGCCTATGCCGATTTCCCTCTGCGTTTTTCGTTGGGTTTCGGATGACGATTGCGGCATGCGCTCATGATGGAACGAAATTGCCGTCTTCTCGCCGACTCGCTCGGTGGAGAATCCCTTGGATGACTGGTGCAGATAGATCAATGCGCCGCGGCCCTCATGAGCAATGGCTTGCAAGGATCCATCGAGCGTGTCACGGCAATCGCACCCCGCCGAGCCGAAGACATCGCCGATTAAGCAATGCGAGTGCATTCTTACCAACACCGGGTCGCCGCCGGCCTCAATATCGCCACGCACCAGCGCCAGATGCGAGTCGCCGCCGTCGATCTCGCTCTCATAGGCAATGACGCGGAATTCGCCGTAACGGGTATTCACCAACGCTTCGCCCACGCGATGCACGTAGCGCTCGTGCTGCATGCGATAACGGATCAGCTCTGCAACCGTCAGCATCTTGAGACCATGCACTTGGCAGAACTCGATCAGGTCGGGCACCCGCGCCATGGTTCCGTCTTCGCGCATAATCTCGCAGATAATTCCTGCAGGAACCATGTCAGCCATCCGAGCCAGATCTACAGAGGCTTCGGTCTGACCCGCGCGCACCAGCACTCCACCTTTGCGCGCGCGCAAGGGAAACACGTGCCCGGGACGTGCTAAGTCCGACGGTTTGGTGGCTGGATCAATCGCCACCCGAATGGTGTGCGCACGGTCATAGGCGGAAATTCCGGTGGTCACGCCCTCGCGTGCGTCAATAGCTTCGCAAAAGGCGGTGCCGTAGTTCGAGGTATTCTCCGCGCTCATGGGTCCAATGCGCAAATGCGCCAATCGCTCTTCCGTCAACGTCAAGCAGATAAGTCCGCGACCAAACTTGGCCATGAAGTTGATTGCTTCGGGCGTGACCTTCTCCGCCGCCAGCATCAGATCACCTTCGTTTTCGCGATCTTCATCATCCACGATGACAATCATTCGGCCGGCGCGAATTTCGTCAATCGCGGCCGGAACATCGGTGAATGGAGCCTTGGGGTTCATTTTCAGAATTGTAGCAAGAATGGTGCAATCCCGATCATTCCAACCTCAGTTTGCGCTGCAACTGGTTCTTCACTTCAGGCCACTCCGAATCCAGAATGCTGAAGTAAACCGAGTCGCGCTGGCGGCCATTCCAGGTGAGCATGTGTTTGCGCAAGGCGCCTTCTTCTTTGGCTCCCAACCGGAGAATTGCTTGACGCGAACGCTGGTTCATAGAGTCGGTTTTCAGCTCTATCCGAAGGCAGTTCCAGGTTTCAAAGGCATGTCGCAGCATCAGGTACTTGGCCTCGGTGTTGATGACGGTTCGCTGCCAAGGCGGTGCGATCCAGGTTGATCCGATCTCGACCTTGCGGTTTGCCAAGTCCATGTTCATGTAGCGGGTGGTCCCGACAAGGCGGTTCGTGCTCCGCTCAAAAGTGGCGAATGGAAGAGATAGTCCGCGCTCCTGCTCCTGCAGCACCTGGCGATTGAAATCCTGGAAGTCTTGTAGAGATTGCAGGCGGTAGGGAATCCAGCGAAACAATTCATCGAGATGATCTTTCGCGACTTCCCAAAGCAATGCGGCGTGCTCGGGCCGAAGCGGCTTCAGGCGGACGTTCGTGCCTTCAAGCGAGAAGGGCCCACTAAAAGAATGTGTGTTCAGGCAGAAACTCCCGAGAAAGAGATACGTCTATATACTCTGAAAGAGTATCTTTGCATCCGGTCAATGGTTTCGTCATCTGATCGGAGGGAGAATCGGAAGCCGTTGCGCCGAATTCGGTCAGTTTCCAGGTTCCGACAAGCTAAGAGCTAGTAGCTAAAAGCTGCCCTCATGAAATCGCACTGTTACGCATTTCGCCAGGTTCCGCATAGCAGCAAGCTCTTCCTTGATTATCTGGCTTTCTCTCCTTCGGTGCAGCCGTTCTATTCGCGCTCTCCGCATTTCCTCGAATGGGAGGAGGAGGAACGCGGTCGCATTCAATATCCGAGTGAGCGGAGAAATCAGGTGGCAGCAATTCTCGAACGGCAGAACCGCCACTGGGGAGCATCTGCAACCACGCTCGAAAACATCGAGCGATTTCGTTCTGGCTCGTGCGCCGTTGTCACCGGTCAACAGGTCGGGTTATTTGGCGGACCTGTCTTCTCGATCTACAAGGCGTTGAGCGCAGTCAAGCTGGCTGAAGAGACGAGGAAGCTGGGAATCGATTGCGTTCCAATCTTTTGGCTTGCCACTGAAGACCACGACCTCGAAGAGGTGAATCAGGTCCGGATTCCGAGCGCTGACGGCAAACTGGAAACTCTGTTGAGCGGCGCGCAAAGCAAGCCCGACGCTCCGGTTGGGACCATCAGCTTCGGCCCCGAAATTACGGAAACGGTCCGGCGTGCCACGGAAATCCTGGGCGACTCCGAATCAGCGCACCTGCTGGCCGAGTGTTATCGTCCCGGAGAAAATTTCGGCTCCGCATTCGCGAAACTTTTCGCGCGCCTTTTCTCCGAGTTCGGCGTGATTTTGCTCGACGGATCCGACCCGGAACTAGACCAGATTGCGGCACCACTCTACACCGCAGCCATCGAAGATGCTCCCGAACTCACCCAGGCTTTGCTCGACCGCGACGCTCAATTGCACGCCGCAGGGTATCATCAGCAGGTTAAAATCACGAATTCATCCACGCTGTTATTCGCCATCCGCGACGGCGCGAGGGTTCCGATTCATCAGGCCAAATCCGGGGAGTTTCTGGTTGGCGAAGAAAAAGTTTCGCGCCAGCAGCTCCTCCACATGGCGTCATCTTCCCCACAAATATTTAGCCCGAATGTGCTGCTCCGACCGGTAGTTCAGGATTACTTGCTTCCCACTCTGACGTATGTCGGTGGAGCTGCCGAAGTGGCCTATTTTGCGCAAGCTGGAGCGGTGTACCAAACATTGCTGGGGAAAGTTACTCCGGTCGTTCCGCGCTTTTCTGCCACACTGATAGAGCCAAAAACTAAAGCTTTGCTTGAGAAGTATGGGTTGTCGATTTCCGACGTGTTCGAAGGCGCCGACATTTTGCGCGAAACCATCGGTGCTCGCAGGTTACCGCCCAATCTGCAAAGCTCTTTCGAGCACGCGGCCGCGGCGGTTGAGCAGTCGATGAAGGCGGTTCGCGAGTCACTTGCCGAGCTGGACAAGACACTGATCGAGTCGGCGGAAAACGCCGCATCCAAGATGCTCTACCAAATCAATAATCTTCGCGCCCGGGCATCGAGAGCGGAGCTGCGCCACAGCGAGGTCGTGCAACGTCATGCCGAAGCGCTCAGTAATTCTCTCTATCCGGAAAAGACCCTCCAGGAGCGCGAGTTTGCGGGCGTTTATTTTCTGGCGAAGCATGGCAAGCAGTTAATGGATGGCCTGCTGGATGTGATGCATCCTGATTGCCTGGATCACCAGATAGTCGAGTTGTAGTCTCAGCCAATTGTCTGAGGACCTACTCGGGCAGAGCGGGTTGCTGCTGCGTCATGCAATGAATCGCCCCGAATCCCCAGATCAAGTCTCCGCAATAGATTCCGGCCACGTCACGATCAGGAAAAATATCCGCAAGAATGTCGAGCGCAACCCGGTCATTGGGATCGTTGAATACTGGAACCAGAACCGTGCGATTTGCGATGTAGAAATTCGCATAGCTCGCGGGCAAGCGCCGGCCCTCGAAGTAAATTGGCGCGGGCATGGGGAGATCAATCGTGGCCAGCGGTTTTCCATCTTCTGTGGTCGCGTCCCGCAGCCGGCGCAGATTCTCGCGCAAGGCTTCGTAGTTTTCGCTTTGCGGGTCGGCGTCCACGCAGGTCACTACTGTATCGGGAGAAACGAAGCGGGTGATGTCATCCACGTGGCCGTGGGTGTCGTCACCTACTATTCCTGAGCCGATCCAGATTACGTTCGACGCGCCCAGATACTCAGCGAAGATCTTTTCGTAGTCTAGTCTCTTCATTCCCGGATTGCGTTGCTGCACGCGGCTGAGCAGGCATTCCTCGGTGGTGATGAGCGACCCACGGCCGTTGACGTCAATGGAACCTCCTTCCAGCACGACGCGGTTTTTCCCCGCGACGGGCTGAATTTCATTTGCGCCCGCGCCGCGGGCCATGAGGCTACCGATCTTTTCGTCGTGCTCCCAGTTGGGATATTTGGCCCAGGCATTGAAGCGCCATTTGACGGCGGCATATTGGGTCTTCTCCCTCGCATCGGAGTGTGTTGCATACACAAAAGCGCAGCCGGAATCCCGTGTCCACACCCGGTCCGTCGGCCAGCGATGAAAACGAATGTTGTTTTTCAAGGCATGTGCACGCTGGAGGGTCTTGCGCGCCAGCTTCTCGGCTGCCGCATCTTTGACGATGAGCTCGACCCGCTCGTTCCTGCTCAGATAGCGGATGATCTCGGCATAAACCCACGGAATCGGCTCGAACTTACCCGGCCAGTCCAACTTGTAATGAGGCCATGCCAGCCAAGTGGCCGCATGAGGCTCCCACTCGGCAGGCATTCGATAGCGAATTGGTCGATTTTGAGGGGAGGAGCGCGTCATGTAAGCTCGCCTGAGTCAATATAGCAACCGGCCCGCATGGCGAGCGCAGATTCTCATTTGCGTCACTAGAGATTAAAGGCTCAGAATTTTTCTTGCCGACTAGACATTCTTGAGGTAACTTGCATCGTATTTACACAGGGCAATTACCAGTGACTCAGTTCTGCTGGAGGTACTCCGTGCGTATTCTGCTCACATTGATGTTCCTGTCGACCTTTGCTCTGGCGCAGGAAAGCGAACAGCCACAGATACAGCCGTTGAACCAGACTCAGCCAAAGACCATGCCGGCCCCGGCTCTCACCCAGCGTCATGAGAGAACCGTTAGTCAGGTCGTCATCCCCGCGGGCACTCGGATTCCCGTTGCCCTGAAGAACACCATTTCCACTAAAGCCAATCACGAAGGTGATCCCATCTACGCGCAGTCGACCTTCCCGGTTGTCGTCGACGATAGGATCATTGTCCCGGCCCTAACCTACGTTCAAGGGAAAATCGTCTCGATCAAGCCTGCTGGGCACATTAAAGGCCGTGCCGAGGTGCTCATGCACTTTACGAGCCTCATTTATCCGAGCGGATACACCGTCATGTTGCCGGGCTCGATCGAGAATGCGCCGGGGGTCGATAACGCCAAGGTCAAGGACAAAGAGGGAACTATTCAGGGTGACAGCAACAAAGGTAAGACCGCTGCGACTATTGCCGGACCGGCGGCCGAGGGCGCTCTAATCGGTGCGGTCGCTCGCGGCGGCGAAGGTGCTTTGATCGGAGGAGGAATAGGTGGAGCGGTGGGGACCGCAATCGCGGCTCTCAGTCATGGCAATGAAGTGAAGATGATGCCGGGAACAACCCTGGAGGTGGTGTTGCAGCGCGACGTACCAGTGGACGGAAACCGTATTGCCACAACGGCAGCAGACCGTTATTAACAACCCTGCTATTCGATATTGTGCGTGATGGGGTCACTTCGCGGCTGAGCGGCCTAGGCCGAACCTCATTCCGCAGTGGAAGGCTCAATCACCGACGAGATTTCAGAGATTTTATTCGCAGGAAATCCCCCCTCTTTCGCATGTTCGCGAATCATGGATTCATTCGGAGCGCGATAGACACAGTAGATTTTGTCAGCGGTGACATAGCTGTGTATCCACTGGATCTCTGGCCCCATCCGGTTCAGCACACTGCATGATTTCTGGGAAACACCGCGAAGTTGGTCGGGAGTCAATTCTCCCGCGCCAGGAAGTTCGCGCTCAATCAGATATTTAGGCATGGTTCGCTCTCTTGGAGGAAGTAGTAGCGGCAGAAGCCTATCAGGCGGGCTTGGCGTGTTGCAAGGCTCAAACCTTGGCAGCTGAGGAGTACGCGACAGGATAAATCTGGCCGTCGATATCTTTCCGCAGGTCGGACCAGATATTCTCCGGCATGCTGAGAAATACCTTTACCACGTCGGGATCGAACTGGCGTCCGGACCACTGAATAATCTCGTCGCGCGCAACCGAGTGCGGTAGGCGGGCGCGGTAGGGGCGGTCTGAGGTCATAGCATCCAAAGTGTCAGCAATTGAAAAGATGCGGGCACCTAGCGGTATCTCCTCGCCCTTCAGTCCGCGCGGGTAACCAGTGCCGTCGAACTTCTCCTGGTGCGCATATACGATTTCGGCAGCTTCGTACAGGAAGGGAATTCTTCTGACGATCGCGTAACCGCGATAACAGTGCTCGCGCATGATGGCGGTTTCTTCCGCGTCGAGCTTGCCCGGTTTTTTAAGAATATGATCCGGAATCGCCATCTTGCCGATGTCGTGCAGGAAAGCGCCACGCGCGATGATCCGGATCTGATCGGAGCTCAGACCCATTGCGCGGGCAATGGCAATCGTGTATGCAGTTACGCGCTTCGAGTGGCCTTCAGTTTCTGCATCTTTCAGGTCAAGCGCGTTTCCTAAAGCCTCGAGCGTGATGTCATAAGACTTCTCGAGTGAAGAGACCACTTGCCGCAGTTGTTCGGTGCGGGCGGTCACCAGAGCCTCAAGATTCGTCTGGTACTCGCGATTTTCCATCCTCAGCCGGCGGTTTTCCATTGCGCGCCGTACGGTCGCCAGAAGCTGGTCGCGTTCGAAGGGCTTCAGCAGGTAGTCGTAGGCCCCGTTTCGTATCGCTCCAAGCGCGACTGAAACATCCGTGACCGCGGTGACCATGATCACCGGCATGTCGGGGAAACGTTCCTTGGACGCTTCGAGCAATGCGATGCCGTCCATGCCCGGCATCATCAGGTCGGAAAGCATTAGCTCAAACTGGCTCCCGGAACTGAGCAGACTCAGCGCTTCTTTTCCCGACTCCGTCTGGGTGCAAACGTAATTCGCGGAAGAAAGCATTGCACTTACAAGATCACGGATCGGCTCTTCGTCGTCAACAATGAGGATTCGTTCGGCTGGCATAAGGGCTCTGGCTGCTAAGTGTATGCCAGATTGTACGGTCGCGCGTCAGGTATCGAAAGTAACCAATGGTCATCGGAAATCCCAATAGTTACTATCTTGTCCATGCTAAAACTGAGACGGCTAACTACGGTCAAACTGCATGAGTACCATCGCATGGCGGGCCTGGGAGCTTCTCGGGGGACTGGCCGCACCCAAATTCGTGACTCGCGAGACCGCTGTGCTGCTGATCCTGGCTGCCAGTCTGCTGGTATTTCGCACCCTTCGCGAACGCTGTTTAATGGTTTGGATCGTTGGCTGGCTTGCCTATTTCGGCTCCTACCACGCGTTAATGTCGCCCTCGGGCCAAGCCAATCCCTATGCGACACCCGTCGGACACGCTGAGTTTGTTTTAGCCCTCGCTTTGTTCACGGCCGGCGCGTTCATTTATGCCAGCGCTAGTAATTTTCTACTGCCGCTGCTGGTCGTCAGCCTGGGTCTTATCGCCTTTGCACTTGTACAGGGGATTTATTGGCCCACCTCCGCTACGTTGCGGTTGGCCTTGGAGGTCTCTTACCGGATTCTTGCGTTCGCGGGCGCAGCGGAGGCGTTGCGTTTCCGGCGCGCGCGAAAGGAAATCGGTACCTGGTTACTTGCAATCGGGCTACTGCTGTTGCATCTGGACTGGCCGCCTCTGAGTTCCCATATTCCGCCTGACGCCGGAGTCCTGTTCGACATGCTGCTCGGACTCGGCATGCTATTGGTTGTTTTCGACGAATCCCGCATCCACACTCGCCGCCTGGCCACCTTGAACGCTCTCACTACCAGCATCGCTCGCGCTGGCGAGCATGGCCCCATGACGGCTACGGCGTTGAAAAAATTGCAAGAGCTGATGGATGCGGACGCAGTTTGGTTCCGTCTGGTGGATGGCCGCCGCCTCACCATCTTCCAGCACATCGGCCTGTCGCCCGAATTCTTGCGGTATCGAACCTCGATTCCTGTAGGCGATACGCTTGAGCCGATCCCAGAAGAAAATCTTCCGTTGGTTCTGACCGCGGCGAAATTGGATGAGGCCGCGAGAACAGTCCTCAAGCAGGAGCGCCTCCGGCAAATTGTGGTTGCCCCGGTTCCCGGTAAGAAATCATTGGTCGGCAATTTAGTTTTGGCGAACCGGAGATCAAAATCGTACGCACCGGACGAATTCGACTTTCTGGTGACCTGCGGCCAACAGCTCGGCCTGGCGCTGGAGAATCGCCATTTGGTCGAGGAGATCCTTCGCTCGCACCGGCAGTGGAGTAACACCTTTGAATCCATTCAGGACCTGGTTCTTCTCCACGATTCTGATTTCCGCATTCTGAAGGCGAATCCCGCGCTTCTGGGCAGGCTCGAAAAATCGCAGTCAGAGGTTGTAGGCCAACTTTGCGAAGCAGTGTTGCCGAAAAACGAGATGCAATGGGCGAAATGCCCCTATTGCCGGGGCCAAGAAGACGGGTTCTTTGAAGGACCGGATCCCTTTGGCGGTTTCTCTGTGGCTTCAACCTCGACTTATCAAGACCAGGGAACCAAACAGAAGGGAACAATTCACGTCGTTCGCGACATTACTGAGCGGCGTGCCGCCGAGCAGAAATACCGCTCATTGTTTGAGCAGGTGCAGGAAGGCGCATTCGTCGCCAGTCCCACGGGCACGCTGCTGGATTGCAACGACGCTTTCGTTCGCATGCTGGGCTATTCCTTACGCGACGAGTTGCTGGGACGCAACGTGGATGCGGAGTTCTATGCTTCACCTGAGCAACGCAGCACCTTTCGCCGCGAGGTGGAAGCGAATAATTTCGTGCGCAATTTTGAAGTCAGTCTCCGTCGCAAAGACGGTACTGTGCTGACTGCTCTCGAGAGCAGTTTCGCAACTCGCGATGAAAAGGGAAAGATCGATTGCTTCCAGGGCTTCTTGCTGGACATCACCGAGAAGCAGCGAGCGGAAGACGAAATCCGACGCCGCAACCGCGAGCTGAATGCGCTAAATGCTATGACGGTGATCGCGACTCAAAGCTTTGACCTTGACGAGATCCTCAACCTCACCTTGCGCCAGGTGATATCGGTTTTGGGAGCAGAGTCCGGTTCGGTATATCTGGCTGAATCTACAAGTCAATTCAGGCGCCGGGCCAACTGGGGCCAGCGTCTTACCGACCGCAAGCGGTTGGTTGAGGCAAATTTCCCCAATGGATTGGGAGATCTGGTCATGCGATCGCGCGCCGAGGTGTTGACCGCAGAATATTTGCCCCACCTTCCCCAGGCAGTCATTGATTTTGTGCGCGCCGCCGATTCAGGCTTTTCCGCCTGGGTGGTGCTATGGGGAAAAGATGCGCCTATCGGCCTAATGGGAATCAGCCGTGGCAAAGACCAAGGACATGAGTACACCCCCGAGGACGAAAATCTTCTGGTTGCGATCGGACGCCAGCTGTCCACAACTATCGAAAAGGTCCGGCTCTACGAGGAGACATGCAAGGCGTATGACGATCTTCAACGGGCGCAAGAACAACTGCTGCAAAGCGAAAAGATGTCTGCCATCGGACAGCTCATTGCAGGCGTGGCGCATGAACTGAATAATCCGCTGACCGCGATTCTTGGTTACGCTCAGTTGCTCGAAACTGAAACCCTCGAAGCCCGCGCCATGGAATATGCCGGGAGGATTTTCAAGCAGGCACAGCGCACCCATCGAGTGGTGCAAAACCTGCTGTCTTTTGCGCGGCAGCGTAAGCCGGAGAAGCAACAGTTTGACGTTGTAAAAGTGCTGGAGGAGTCGTTGCTCCTTCGCGACTATGACATGAAAGTTGGCAACGTCAAGCTGGAACGCGAGATTGATCCGGACATACCGGCTGTCTCCGGAGATCCGCACCAGCTCGAACAGGTCTTCCTCAATATCGTCAACAATGCAGTCGATGCCATGATCGAAGAAAATAAAGAGGGTTCGGAACGCCGCCTGAGAGTTTCTGTCTCAGCGAAGGACAACCGCATCACGATCGTTTTCCAGGACTCGGGTCCTGGAATCAAGGAGCCTAATCGCATCTTTGAACCGTTCTACACCACAAAGGGCGTAGGCAAGGGAACCGGACTCGGCTTGAGTATCTGCTACGGCATCGTCAAAGAGCACGGCGGAGAAATTTCCGCCCGGAACGCAGACGCCGGCGGCGCCATCATCGAGGTGAAGTTGCCCTCAGCTGGACATGCCGCAGTGACCATTCCATCCGCTGCACCCGTCCAGAAACGCGAGACCGCGCTTGAGGGGAAGATCCTCGTGGTCGAGGACGAAGAGTCCGTCTTAGAGTTTGAACGCGACGTCCTGGAAGGCGCCGGAGCAAAAGTGATTACCGCGTTTAGTTTCGAGAAAATGAAGTCGGCTCTCGAGTGCGGATCGTTCGATGCTGTAATCATGAACGGCAACTTGCCTGGTGCTAGCGATGTGCCGGAGACCTGCCGTTGGATTTCCGAAAAATGGCCAGAGCTTTCGCGTCACTGCCTGTTTACCTTTTCCAGCCTGGCCAAGCCTGAAGTGCGAAACTTCCTCGAGGAAAACAAGGTTCCATTTCTTGTCAAACCCTTCGAGGTAAGCGACCTCATTGCCAAAACCAGGAAGCTGCTGGTACGGACCCACGCTGCCGCCGCCCGCTAGCTCGAATCCAATAGAAATCTCTTCATTGCATTCGATTGAGAACACAGCCTGCCGCATCGGTCATGTTATTGTTCCAAGGCGAGTGATTCTGATCCTGATGGGCGTTGTTGGGGCAGGCAAGACCACGGTGGGGAGCTTGCTTGCGCAGAAGCTTGGCTGGCAGTTCGCCGATGCCGATGACTTCCATCCCGCTGCTAACGTCGAAAAGATCAGCCACGGTATTCCGCTAGACGATTCTGACCGTGGTCCCTGGTTGTCAGCCTTGCGCAACGCGATCTTGCGCTGGAATGCGAAGAACCAAAACGTTGCGCTGGCCTGTTCGGCTCTCAAGCGCAAATATCGTGATGAACTGCGGGTCGATGGGGTTCAATTCGTGTATTTGAAAGGTGACTACGAGCTCATACAAAAGCGTCTACGCGCCCGCCACGGTCATTTTGCTTCCGAGTCGATCCTGAAAAGTCAGTTCGCGGATTTAGAAAAACCGGGTGCCGCGATCACGGTTGAAATCGACAAGTCTCCCGAAGCCATCGTCGCGGAAATTATTGAGAAGCTGAAAGCATCGCCTGTCTCGCATCCTGATCCAGCACAAAAATGACTGCCGCGCCTGTTCCCGAGCTGGAGGCGATCACCGTCCGAAAACTGTTCCTGCATCTTCTGCCATTCCTGTTTCTGCTCTACATCGTCGCCTATCTCGATCGCATTAACGTGAGCTTCGCAGCCTTGCAAATGCGCGAGCAACTGCACCTCACTGATCGCATGTACGGCCGCGCGGGCGGAATGTTCTTTTGGGGGTACTTACTCTTTCAGCTTCCAAGTAATTTAGTGCTCGAACGCGTCGGCGTGCGCAAATGGATCGCAGCCCTCATGGTGGTCTGGGGTCTGGTTTCCTGCTGCACGATCTTTGTCCGCGGGCCAGTAAGTTTTTACGTCTTGCGTTTTCTGTTGGGCGCCGCCGAAGCCGGATTTTTCCCGGGGATGATTCTTTACATGAAGCGCTGGTTCCCGGCGAACTCGCGGGCGCGGGCCGTGGCATGGTTTATGACGGCGAATCCTCTCGCAGGAGTGTTCGGCAGCCCAATCTCAGGAGCGTTGCTGGGTTTGCATGGCGCGGGTCTGCAGGGATGGCAGTGGTTGTTCGTGATGGAAGCGGTGCCGGCAGTGGTGTTGGGAATTGCGGTCTATTGGATATTGCCGGAAAACCCTCAGGGTGCAAGCTGGTTGTCTGATGCCGAACGCAACTACTTAATCAAGATGCTCGAACAGGAACATTCCGGCGACCACGGCCTGAACAAGCGCGACCTGTTGGCCGTGATCTTCAACGCGCGTGTTTGGATGTTGGCGCTGGTGTATTTTGCTTTGCCGGCTTGCATGTACGGCGTCACCCTGTGGCTACCGATTGCAATCCGCAGCCTTTCCGGTCTCAGTTATTTTGCTACCGGAGTGGTTGCAGCGATTCCTTTCATTGTGACCGCGGTATCGATGGTGCTGGTCGGGATGCACTCGGATCGCACAAATGAGCGTCGCTGGCACATCGCCCTACCAGCATTCGTAGGCGCCGTAGCCCTAGCCGCGGCTTCCCATAGCCGGCAGCCCTTCCTGGTGATCGGCGGGATGACTCTGGGAATGATGGGTGCAGAGGCCATGACTGGCCCTTTCTGGGCCATGGCTACCGCTCAAGTCGGGGCCAATGCTGCTGTCGCCATTGCGGTCATTAATTCGATTGCCAATCTCGGCGGGTATTTCGGGCCGTACATCATAGGCCTGCTGCGCTCCGGCAATGGGCAGTTCCGCGGATTGCTAGCGATTGGCATCACCCTGGCGATTAGTGGAAGTTTGAGCCTAGTTGCTGGGGCGAGGGCGGAAAAGCGTACAGCTATCGCGACCGGGACTGGATGATGTCGCAAAACAGGACTCGACATTCGGCAGTGGGCTCACTTTCCAGTAGTCCACAATCTGGGAGTCGGCCGTAAGTGACCACAAGGGCGTTTCTCGGTACGAATTCTAAACGGAGCCAACTTTTGTATTGCTCGTCGCTCGAGAAGGGTCGCTGAGGCTTCTGGAATGGCGGGGGGACTCGCTAGAGCGAATGAAACTTCACGCCGGGTCCCAGTCCCGCGATGAAGCCTATCGCCAGGACCACGGCGGCGATGATCCATCCCCGGCTGGGTTCGATTTCGGGCATCTGGAATTCGCTGCTGGGGATGCGCGGGCCATGGAGCAGGCTCCACATCCATGCCAGCCCGGAGTTGCCACCAAATGACGCTGCTGCAGCGGAGATCAGAATCAACAGCGGCCCCACCGGATTCAGCGCGCCCGCAACGCAGGCGAGGACCCCGGCAGTGAGATAAGGCGTGACCGTGAGTCGGCGCGCGCGCCGCACACGGATCTTCGCATCCTTTCCTAAGAACGGACGCAGCGCGCGCAAGGACAAAGGCACAAACACAAAGAAATAGGTAACGATCCCCAGCGCAGCCAGGCCCACGCGCCAGGCCCAGGCAGGCTGCCATCCTGCCACCACCGCCGCCCAGTCGCCAATGTTGCCGATCCCGGAGAACAGAAAATATCCGCCTACGTGAAACAGATTAAAAGTCATCAGCAGCCAAAAGAAATACCGCCAAGATGCCGACCGTTTGACGGCACGCGCGGCGACCCAGAACAGCACTCCAAAGATCAGATCGGCGAGCGTCCCGCCCGCCGCCACCAGACGCGTGTCCGCGCTGCAGTCGAAGTGCACCGTGGAGAGCACCAGCGGTCGCCCACCCGTGGCTACGCACATGCCTCCGTGACCAAGCCCCTCGTGGATAAAGTCCGCAATCACTGTAGCAGCAATGGTGATCGCGGCAATGGTCAATAGATCGGGCTTGGTTGCTTCGCGCAAGCATGGCGGGCTAGACTCCGCCGTTGCGTCTTTTGCAGCCTTGGCGGCCATGCGCCGCATTGTAGCAGCGGACTCGATAAGTCGGGTTCTCGACCCTAACTTCCAAGTTGCCCGTGACTCGAGCGCAATCCCCCAATTTGTCGAATCTGCCAAATTGCTTGGCAGCCACCGTCCTCCGCTCCGGCCCCATTCGGTCTGTACAGGCGACGTCGCAGCGAACTCTCGGAATCCCGAACGTGCTGTTGTTACTTCCGGCAATTGAGGTACCGACCTGAATGTTATATGGTGCGAGTTTGGGAGAGCCGCGCGTGGCCCATCACCGGGAAGCAGGTCGCCTCATGGACGCCCAATCTGCCGGAAGCACCCGTGTCCCGACCGTGAAGTATCCAACTCGCGAGGCGATGCTGTAATGGCTCCCATTCTTCTGTGGCTCATCCTGGTTCTTTGCCTGTTGATTTCAGCGGTCAAGTACCTGATGGGAATTATTCTGAAGTTCTCGTTCGCCAGCACAAAAGCTCAAAAGAATTACTCGTATCAGCCCACCGTGAGCGTGCTGATGCCCTGCTACAACGAAGGCGGGACGGTCTATGAGACGATTGAGAGCATCAGCAAAAGCAACTATCCGAACGACAAGTTTGAAGTGATCGCGCAGGACGACTGTTCCGTCGACGACAGCTACGACTGGATGCTCAAAGCGCAGCGCGATTTCACCAACATCCGCGTGAGGACAGGGCGGAACGAAGTCAACAGCGGAAAGGCACGCTCCGTCTGCAATGCGCTGCAGCACTCAACGGCGGAGATCATCATCTCCATCGATTCTGATTGCATCTTCCATCCGGACGCTATTCGGGAGCTGACAGCATGTTTCGCGGAGCCGCGCATCGGGTCGGTGGGAGGTAGAGTGGGAGTCAGAAACCCGAACGACAGTGTGATCACCGCCATCCAGACTGTTATTTACTATTCTGCGTTCCAGCTTTACAAGATTCCCGAGAATTGGACCCGTAGCATCTGCTGCATCAGCGGCTGCCTTTTCGCCATTCGGCGCGAGTTACTGCTAGAGATCGAGCCCGCGATCCGCTCCCGCAACTGGTTCGGAATTCCAGTGAACCAGGGCGAAGACAGGTTCCTGACTCACCAGACGCTGCTGCGGGGTTATGGGACTTACATCAACAATGACGCGCTCTGCTGGACCACCGTGCCGAATACATTGCCGGTGCTGTTCAAACAGCAACTCCGCTGGCGCGCAGCATCGTGCGCGACTTTTTCTTCACCCTGAGAACCCTGCCGCAGCATGTCTGGAAACTGCACCCCAACACGGTGTTCACCCTCGTACTCACTCCTCTTGGAGCAGTGGTTGGGTTTTTGGTCGTGGTCACTATGCTGACTTCCGATCCCCTGGCGTGGGCGGGGCCCGTCCCTTTCATCACAGCTCTTGGAGTTGGAGCTGTTCTTACCTGGGTGATCAAGAAATATAGTGCGAAAGAGGCCGTCGCCCATCCTTTGAGCTTTGGCGCTTACATAGCCTGGTCGCTGGTCAGTAGCTTGTTCCTCACGCCCCTCGCTTTGTGCACGATGGATTCCGCAGACTGGGGCACGCGAACCAAACCACAAGAGGTGCCCCTTGGCAACACCAACCGTTAACCCGTCCCCTTCCGAAACCAAACGCGATTCGCTTCCGCCCGAGAACAAGATCGTTGCGGTCAGCCAATCGCTGCACTACAAGCTGGTAATTACGCTCTACCGGGTGTTTGCCATCACTGTGCTGTATCTGGTGCTGGCGGGAATTGTCAGCTATGCCTTCGTGATGGGCTTCTATGCTGTGAACGGTTCGTGGGCTGCGCCGATTATTCTTTCTGCGGCAGACGAGAAAAGCCTCGACTTCAGGGAAAAGCTGGTAACCAGCCAGCAGACCGTCGAAGATCTCAAGGTGGACACGAAGAAACTGGACAGCGGCCTGGCCGAGATGAAGAAACACCGCGCTGCACTGCTGGCGATCGAACCTGGATTGCAGGAAGCCATCGTGCGCGAGCAAGCTCACAACCGGACCGCAGGCCCGGAACTCGCGGCACTCGACCGGCAGAAACAAGCCGACAACCTGAAAACGCAAAAAGTGTTGTCGCAACTCAAGGAGGTGGAGTCCAACGTCACCAAAGACTTGGCTGCCGGGCTGATCACGCAAGGCGACGCGGCCACGCAACTAGCCGCGCTGAACCAGGCAAAGAGCGCCTATACAGACAGCAAAATTGCTGAAGTCCTGCTAACCGACAACGTTCTGGACAAGACCACGACTGGCACCAATTCGCTTGATGTGCTCGAAAAGCAAGCGGAGCTGCGGTCTGAGGTTGCCCAGTTGGATGTCGCGATCAGTGTTGCAGAGAAGCAGCTCCAGGAAGAATCACGACAGATTGATCGATTGAGACAGGCCATCCAGACGGCCAAGCAGAGTCCGTATTACCTGAATGCGTCCGGGGAAAAGACGCTGTACTTCGCCTTCGTTCCTTACGACAATCAGGCCAGTGCGGTGGCCGGCAGCTCCATCTACGACTGTTATCTGAACATGGTCGCGTGCCGCAGAGTGGGCACTTTGAAGCAGATATTCGCGGGCGAAGAGACTGCTATCCATCCAATTTTCAAGACGCAGATTCGCGGCTTTCTTGTCCAGATGAATTTGGACCATGCCGAATCTGCGAAATCGAAAACGGTGTTTCTGGGCCGCAAGCCGGTGTTGTTTTGAGGAGAGAGGGAAAATGTTCCTGAGCAACTGGAAGTTTGTGGCGGCCTTAACGATCATCCTACCCTCGGTGCACGCATACGCCGTTGACCCGGAAGATCAGCTCGCGTACTGCTCCTATGTTATGGAACAGGCGCAGGCCCAGCGAGATCTGCTGCGCACTCCCGTTGCCTCGGCAGGCATGACTCAGCCCGAGACTGGTTTACCGCTGCAGGTGGTAGCCGGTGCCTCCGTTGGCCTTTCGAGCATAAGAAAAGCGGGTCTCACCATAGATGCAGCCCGCACAGAGTGCGAGTTGTACAAAGCCACGACCGGGGCCCAGGAGAGCATCCAATATGCGCTGTCCAGCCTGGAGAAAGAAGCTCTGCGTAACCGTCTCGCACTGATCGAACAGGCGTCGAAGTCGCTAAACGCACTGATGGAAAAGACTTCAAAGATGGTGGAGGCGCAGAATGCGACTCGTCTTATGCTTTTTTCTCTGCAGACGACGAAGATCAAGCTAAATGCGGACCGGGCTGACACTCAATCGAAGATCACCGCGCTGTATACCCTTCCACTAAGTGACAGACCATTGAAGGTGCTGGTCGCAGAAAAACAAAGCAGTGAAGGGAACGAACAAAGAGCGCTGGATAGGCTAAGTCGTCAAAATAATTGGGATGTGGCCCTTTCCGTTGGCGTCCATCAGCAGGTAAATCCGTTTGCCCAAGGCGCTCAGCCGTATGGCGCACTCGCGGTCAACTACAATTTCGCCAGCCGCGCCATCGACAAGCATCTGGATCATGCCGTGGAAGCCCACGACGAATGGAAAAAAGCGCAGGAAGGCGATGTGGTGCGCAACATGGAAGTTCTTCGACTACAGTTGGTGGACAGCATCTCCGTACAAGAAGCGAAGCTCAAGTCTCTGCAGGAAGAAAGCGAACAGATCGATAAGAACCTTCAGCCAGTTGTCAATCCGGACACTTCGGCAGCCTTGGACTTTCACAACCAGCTGACTGCGGCACAACTACTCTTGGAGATCGAGACCGGCGATGCACGCTTCAGGATTGAGCGCCTGCGCGAATACCTCGCGAAGAATTACTGATCGATTTGCGCCCGCGATCTTGACAAACTGCCACCCACGGGCTGCACTGTCTTACGGTCCAGCCAGAATTCCTGATCCCCGTGCAAGAGATCCAAATGTGCTAAAACCCTCAAATCCTAATTTGTCAGCAAACCGGAAGTGATCCCCTGGGTACCGAGCTGGTCAGTAACGAGAAGTCGGCTGGTCGGAAGCTCTGCTAACGATTGCGAGTGGATCAGGGGCAACCCGAAACTGTACCATTACCCGATATATTCGCGAATATTTCTCTGATCTCGGCCGATCTTTTACAATAGAGAGCTTTGCAGCGCTTCTGGCCGTGCGTGAGGTAGTCTTATCCGCTGCAACGGATCTGAATAATTGCGACAATCTGAGCCAAACTTTCCGGGTCGATACGTGTACTGGCGCGTCGAAGGCAGCCTGTTGGAGCTGACGACCGTTCGTCCAGTTGCATTCTTCACCTGGAATGCCCAGAAGTTCACGGAACGATGGATGCGGCGGGGGACGGTTTTGTTGATGGCCATTCTGCGCCCGTTCCTTTATGTGTTGAATCGGACCTTCGCAACCCGCGTCGTCTATTCCATCCTGAGGGGTATCAGCCGCGATCGGCTGGATCTGCTAGGCGATGAGTATTTTGAGTACAAGCTTAAGCCTCAGTTGAAGCCCGATGGCGTCAAGCAGCTGAGGAAGGCGGTGAGCTCAGGCGCTGAGGTTGTGCTCGTCAGCCAGGGACTTGAGTACGTAATGCGGCCGCTCGCTCAGCACCTCGGGGTGAAATGGATCATCGCCAACCGTCTTGATTTTCGCGACGGAATTGCGACTGGACGCCTGCTCGATCCGGTCATTCGTCCGCGTGGAATTTTTGCCCGAGTCTCATCGTCCGGGGGGCCGGACGGTACCCGCTCTGCTCAGCGGCTTGCCTATGACCTAGGCACGAGCCCCGAGGTGCTGGAACAAGCGGTGGTTTCGGCTCAGCGACTCACTCCTGCTATCGAGCGCCCGATCGTGCAATTCGACGGTGACAGGCGTGAGATTCCGTTGTCGGCTCGCGCGGCGTTTCGAGGCAAGCACATTCTGCTCGTCGGAGTCACCGGCTTCATTGGCAAAGTCTGGCTGGCCAACACGCTGATGGATTTGTTGGATGCGGGCTGCATTTACCTGCTGATTCGGCGGCAGAAATCGAATCCGGCGCAGCAGCGTTTTGAAAGGCTCATTAGCGAATCCCCCGTATTCGATCCGCTTTACGCGCGACATGGTCAGAAACTACTGCAATTCATTCAGCAACGAGTGCAGGTGATCGAGGGTGACGTGACACAGCCCGGCCTCGGACTCGATCCCGGAGTCGCGAACGAATTACGGGGGAAACTGGACCTGATCATCAACAGCTCCGGCCTGACCGACTTCAACCCTGACCTGCGCGAGGCTGTCAGTTCAAACGTCGATGCGGTGATGAATATTCTGGAGTTTGTTCGTCAATCGGATCACGCCGGCCTGGTTCATCTTTCGACCTGCTATGCCGCTGGAAGATGCGATGGGCGCGTGAGCGAAAATCTTCGTCTGGACTACACGCCGATCGGTCTCTCGCCTTTCGACGCGGAACAGGAATGGAAATCACTGCACCGGCAGATTGATGAAATACAGGCCAGCGCCGAGGGCGCGGCGGTGACAGAAGGACTTCGCCGCCTGGCGGTTGGCAAGGAGCACGCAGCGAAAGGACTCCATGGTGCCGCTCTGGAAAATCAAATTCGCAAAAACCGCTTCCGCTGGTTGCGCGATGAGCTGACCGAAGCCGGGAAGCGGCGCGCCCATGAACTCGGCTGGCCCAATACTTACACTTTTACAAAGAGTCTGGCCGAGTCGCTGCTCGCCAAATACGGACCAGATCTTCCGGTTGCGATTGTCCGGCCGGCAATCGTCGAGAGTTCGATCTTGCAGCCGTTTCGCGGCTGGAATGAAGGAATCAACACTTCGGCCGCTTTGTCCTATCTTCTCGGAACATTTTTCCGGCAACTGCCAACCAATGAGCGCAAGCGCCTGGACGTTATTCCGGTGGATTCCGTATGCCGCGGGATGACGCTGATTGCCGCGGCTGTTCTAGAACGAAGGCATGAATCCGTTTATCAGCTTGCGACTTCGGTTACCAACCCCTGCGACATGCGCCGGTCGATCGAACTGACCTCGTTGGCGCACAGAAAACACTATCGTGCGCTCGAGGGCATGGAATACTGGCTGCGCTTGCGTTTCGACGCGATCCCAGTTTCCAAAGAACGCTACAACCGCATGTCGGCCCCGGCCCAGCGGGCAATTATCAAATCCATTCAGCGGGTAGCTGCGCCCCTGCCTTTCAAAAAAATGCCTCTCGCCAAGGCCGATCGCAACTTGGAGAAAGTTGAAAAACTGATCGAGTTGTTCGAGCCTTTTATTCTTCTGAACGAGCATGATTTCGTAGCGGAGAACGTCGAGAAGCTCTCGCACGCGCTTGTGCCTGAAGAAAAGCAGGCCTTCGGCTACAACACCAATTCGATTGACTGGTGGGACTACTGGATCAATATTCACATTCCCGCACTGCGTAAATGGACGTATCCTCTCATCGAAGGCCGCCCGCTTGAGGCGCGCCCGGCGCGCAATCTTCAGCCCGCGAGCGGCGAGGCCGAAACCGTAAGAACTGGGACCAACGGAGCAACGTGGCGATATTCCTGACCGGATCCACTGGCTACATCGGCGCTTACATCGCCGCTAATTTACTGAGCGAGCACGGCGCGTCGCTGAACCTGCTGGTGCGCGCGCGTGATGCTCATGAAGCCGAGGACCGTCTCTGGCATTCTCTTCAGCTGCACTTCGAGTTCAAGTTTTTCTACGAATACCTCCAGACGAGAATTCGGGTTTTTCGCGGCGACCTGACCGAGGACGGTTTTGGTCTTTCACGCGACGATTACGATCGCCTGGTTCATACGACAGATTCAGTGATTCATTGCGCGGCGTCGCTGAACCGCAAATCCGAGAAGAGTTGCCTGAATGTGAACCTGCGAGGCACGCTCGAGGTCATCAAGCTCGGAATGCAAGTGAACCACTATCACGGCCTGCGCCGCTTTAGTCACGTAAGCACGGTTGCGGTTGCAGGTAAACGGCAAGATGAAGTTGTCACGGAAGACAAATCTGTCGATTGGAACCGGTCAGACTACGACCCGTACGCGCGCACCAAGAAATTCTGCGAGCACATGATTCGACAGCTCCTTCCAGATGTGCCTAAAACCATCTTCCGGCCCAGCATTGTCCTTGGTGACAGCCGCCGCGGGGAGACGACACAGTTCGACATGGTGCGCGCATTCGTGTTTCTGGCCGGATTGCCGGCCCTGCCGCTGCGTCCGCGCGACCGCGTCGATATCGTGAACGTAGATTTTGTTGCCGACGCAATCGCGAGATTGCACGTGAAAGAGCACACGCAGTACGACACTTATCACCTTTCTTCCGGTCGCGAATCGCAAACCTTTCGCCAGATAACTGAATCGCTGGCTGCGGCGCAGGACAGGCGCGGGCCGATTTATCTGCCCTTTATGCAAAGGCCGTTTACTTCTTCCATTAACCTGTTCTCAAATCGCAAGAGCCCCATTACCCACGTCGCGTCGCTGATGAAAGTCTTTATGCCGTATTTAACTTTCAATACGGTGTTCGACAACGCGCGCGTCACCTCTGAGCTGGGACGCAAGCCGGTGCCGTTTTCGCAATATAGCTATCCGCTTTTAAAATTCAGCCGCGAAACCAATTTCACTTATCCGTACCAGGGCTGGCCGGCAAAAGTCGGAGGATCTGCGGCATGATGGACTACATCCTCGAGGCGTGGGTCAGCGGCAACATCGAGCGCGCCAAGGCAGCATGGATCCTGGGCAAAGGCGAACGCTGGCAGCCGGGCAAGAAACTCAAGCTGCTTTTCGCCGGGTACAACGGCACGCGCAACACTGGCTCCGACGTGCGTCCCCAAGAGACGGTGCGTCAGCTCCGTCACATTCTTGGAGCGGACAACGTTAAGTTCAGCGTGATGAGCCAGAATTTCGATTTGACCCGCGGCTACTTCGAAGGCGCAGAGCAGGTCCATCTTCCCGATATTTTCCCGCCGTTTCTAGCGCGTGAAATTCCCAAGCATCACGGCGTAATCGTGGTCGAGGGCTCAGCGTTTAAGAGCAAGTTTGCGAACGCGCTGACCACCATGATCATCGGATCGCTAGGAACCGCGACAGCACAGAACAAATTGGCCGTCGGATATGGGTCCGAAGCCGGGCAGATGGATCCGTCAGTCGCAAAAATGTGCGGCCGCTACTGCAAGGATGCTCTCATCATTACGCGCAACGAAGAGTCGCGCACCGTACTTCGCAAGCTCGGTGTGCCAACTGAACTCGGCACCGATACAGCTTGGACGTTCGAGCCACTTCCGGCTGTGTATGGTCGCAAAGTTCTGCAGGACGCTGGTTGGGATGGCAAGCTGCCGGTGCTGATCGTCTGCCCGATCAATCCTTTTTGGTGGCCGGTGAAGCCATCGCTGGTGAAATACGCGGCGCACGCCATTGGTGGCGCTTACAAGGACAGCCATTATCGAACGCTCTACTTTCACAAGGACGGCTCTGAAGTAGAAAGTGCGTTCGAGCGCTATTTGACGGCGGTTGCGAAAGCCGTGGACGCCTTCCGACAACGGCGCCGCGTGTTTGTCGCCCTCGCTGCTACCGAGCAGCTCGACACTCGCGCCTGCCGCCGGGTCTCCGAAAAGCTGGGCGGAGTAGCGGTTTTCAGCTCCGAAGACCACGACATGTTTCAGATGGTCAGCATTTTGCGCGCGGGGCATCTCATAGCGTCATCGCGTTTTCACGGAATCGTGACCTCGATGCCAGCGTTGGTTCCTTCGGCGGGAATCACCATGGACGAACGCATCCGCAACCTAATGCGCGAGCGCGGCCACGAAGATTTGTTGATGAATGTTGACGACCCGGACCTCGAACCGAAGCTGCTTGCCGCGCTCGAGACGCTCGCGACTGATGGCGAAAGAATCGCGGACGGAATCGGGCGTACCGTGGTGAGGAATTTAAAAATTATGGCGCGCATGGGAGTTTACTTCGAGGAAGAATTACGGCGCCGGTATCCCGATTTCCCCACCCGCAAAGGCCAGTGGAGTTGGGAAGATTATTTGCCGCCACTCGATGAGGGCTTGCGCCGGCTGATTGGAATGTACCGCGAAAGCAATAAGGTCTCCGCTTGAGGCTATTCGGCTTCCCTGGCTCACCCTCAGCCGCAGAGCAACGGCAGAGTGCAGCCCACGGCGGAAGCCGTAGGTAGCAACAGCCCAATGGCGAAGCCCTGTAACGGCGAAAGAACGTAATGTCCTTCCTCGACCAAATTTTCACGCGTCTAGAGTCTGCCGCCGACCAGACGCTTTTGACTGAGCTTCGTGAATCCGGCCCCGCTCCGATCACCGGCCGTGAACTGCTCGCCATGATTTCTCAGGCGTGTGCGTTCCTCGCCTCGCGTGGACTGAAGAAAGGCGACCGCTGCGTCTTGATGTCATCGAACAGCATTCGCTGGATCGCCGCCGACCTGGCAATCATGGCCGAGGGCTTGATCGTCGTCCCGGTTTATTCCCGGCAGGCGCCTGCGGAATTGGTCGCGATGATGAAAGATTGTTCGCCGTCACTGATTTGCTGCGGCGATCAAACGTTGCGTGATGAAATTGTCCGGAACTGGCCGGAAGCCCCGCCGCAAGCCCTGTTCGACGAAATCTTCGCGCCTGCCGATAAAACCAATTCGCGGGCGGGGGCGCCCGCGCCACACAGTCTGGCCGATTCCGACGTCGTTGCAATCATCTACACCTCGGGCACCTCCGGTGAAGCCAAGGGCGTGATGCTCACGGCGGCGAATGTAGGCCACATCCTGCAATGTACGTCGGGGCAGCTCGACATCCTGATGGACCGGAAGCCGGGACAAGACCGCGTCTACCAGTGGGCGCCTCTTAATTTTGCCGCAGCCTGGATTATCACGCTTACAAGTCTGTTGCGGGGTAGTTCAGTTTTCATGAACACCGATTTGTCAAAACTTGCCGGTGAGCTTCGCACCGTCGCGCCGGATTATTTTGTAAACGTCCCCGCACTACTTGAACGCGTTCGCAGGGCGGTGGACGAACAACTTTGGAAAACCGCGGGCATCGTGCGCACGATCTACATCAAAGCCAAAGCCGCTTACATGCGTAAGCACGAGGGGCGCGCAAGTTTTTCGGATTCGATTTGGCTGGCGATGGCAAATGCGGGAGTGTTCCCGACCATCCGCAAAAAGATGATCGGCTCGAATTTAAAGGCCCTCATCTGCGGCTCCGCGCCACTCAGCATTGAGACGCAGCTCTTCTTTATGATGCTTGGCATTCCCGTGCTTCAGGTGTATGGCCTGACCGAAACCACGGCGATTTGTACCCTGGATGACCCTCACGATGTGGAGCCCGGCCGCGTAGGCCCTGCGATCAGCGGAGTTCAGATGAAACTAGTCGAGAACGACGAGATCGTCGTCCGCGGGCCAAATGTTTTTCCGGGATATTGGAACCGTCCCGATGAAACGGCCAAAGTCCTGCGCGACGGCTGGTTTCATACTGGCGATCAAGGCGAAGTAAATGAGTCAGGAAACTGGAAAATCGTTGGCCGCATTAAAAACCTGATCATCCTCAACTCCGGCCACAACATTGCGCCCGAGCCTATTGAAGATGAAATTCTGGCCCGTCTTCTCAACGCGCAACATGCGGTTGTGATCGGTAACGGTCGGAGTTACCTGACCCTGATCATCGCTGGCGATCTCTCCGCCGAGCAGGTTCAGTCTGCCCTCGACGCGGTTAACCCCACATTGCCGCACTACAAGCAGGTGCGGTCATTTCGCATTATTTCCGAGCCGTTCACTATTGAAAATGGTCTTCTTACCGCCAACGGCAAACTCAAACGCGACCTGATTGCGCAGCGCTTCCAGCCTCACATTGAAGAGATGTACACCGTAAAGCAGAGCAGCACGGCATAAATGAGCCGTCTATCGCCGTGCATAACCCAGAGTTCGTGCACTCCGGTTACTTGCAGCGAGACCGCTGTCGCGATGCAATGTAAGTTCGAGGAATCTCTATGGGTCGTATTCTCGGTTTTGCCGGCGTGCTCATGTCCGCGGCAATTGTTTTTTACCTCTACGCCAAACAGGCGGAGAGCGTGGCACACATCGGCGGCGGCACCACTATTCAGGCAGCCGAGGTGATGACTGGCGTGAAAGGCGATCTGCTCAGCATCGCCAACGCAGAGCGCAGTTTCAACGCGACAGAGGGACATTACGGTTCTCTCGAAGATCTAGTCTCCGGCCACTATATGCCGCCAAAGGGTGACCGGCCTCCGTTCTCCTATGACATCCAAACAACTGCCAGCGGTTTTCGCGTGACGGCTAGTCGCTCGGGCCCCGGATCTCCGGGCCAGCTTTGGATCGACGAGACGATGGAAATTCAAAGCTCCAACTGACGAGGCGAAATTCCTTTTTTGTCCGCAGTTCTCCGAGAAACTCTGCAGCGTTGCGAAGCGTAGGCCCGTCGTTTCGGATGAGCCATTTTCGTATGATTACTAGGTGACGACCACCTCCGCTCGCCCCGTCGCCTGGAAACTCCTGTTGGCATTCGCCATCATTTATCTGGTCTGGGGATCGACTTATCTTGCGATTCGTTTTGGGGTGCGCGAAATTCCTCCATTCTTAATGGCGGGACTGCGCTTCACTATTGCCGGGCTTGCAATGTGGGCATGGCTGCGTGTGAGTGGAACGCCTTCGCCGACTCTGCGCGAGTGGCGCGACGCAACTGTGCTGGGAACATTGATGTTCCTCATCGACTACGCCTGCCTGTTCTGGGCGGAGCAACGCGTTCCGTCTGGCATAGCGGCCGTGATTCTTGCCATGATTCCGGTCTGCATCACGCTCCTTGAGATCACGTTTCTGCGGACGCAGCGGCTTACCTTGCGCTTGGCTCTTGGGTTAGCAATCGGGATTATCGGAGTGGTTGTGCTCATGAACCCCTGGGCATCGCTCGGAGAAGCCGCACTCGATCGTAGAGGAGTGATCGCGCTTCTGGTCTCTTGCTGTGGATGGTCGGTCGGGACCATCGTCACCGGGCGCTTAACTCTGCCGGCGTCAAAGCCGATGAGCGCGGCGGCACAAATGCTCTCCGGAGGCGTGCAGTTGTTGGTGCTCGCCGCCATCGCAGGTGAGTTCGCACATTTCCGGATGCAGAATATTTCCTCGATTGCGTGGCTTTCGCTGGTGTATCTCATTATTGCCGGTTCCATCGTGGGGTTCACCGCGTATGTGTGGCTGCTGCACTACGAATCGCCGACCAGGGTGGGAACCTATGCGTACGTCAATCCAGTAGTAGCCGTGATTTTGGGGGCGGTACTCGGTGGTGAAACCGTAGGCCGAAGAACGATTCTAGGCGCAGCGCTCATTTTGATCAGCGTGGCCGCGATCACTACGATCAAACGGAGGCAGTCCATTCCTACAACATCGAACGTAAGCAGGGAAGCGGGATTGAAAGCAGTCGCAGATGACTAAAGGCGATTATTACTCCCTCGCGGAAGCCTCAGAATGGCGGCCGCGCTGAGAACCACTTCGCAGTAAATCAATCCCAACGAAGTTAGACAAAGGATGCACCAAACGCCCAGCTTAAACTTCTCGATATAGGTCAGATACAAAGCAAAACCTAGTCCGACGATGGATGTGATGAGAAGCAGCACTGGCGTTTCAGCTTGGCTGCGATAAATCGTTGCCAGCGTCAGGATCAGCAAATAGCCGATGATGCCGATGAGCGCCACCGGCACGCCCCGCACAATTGAATAGGCGCTGCGATTCACGATGTCGCAATTGAAGGACTGGCTGAAATCGCAAAATGAAGTGCTGGAAGTGGCAAAGTGCTCATATAGCGAAACTGAAGAGACCGCAACGCCCGCAACCGCGAGAAGCGCGATGGCCGTCATGGTCATCAGATGTGCGCGCCCCGTCCCTGGCGCGGTTTGCGGAGCGTGGAGAGAGTTACTCACGGCAGCCGGCATCCGGTTTTTTCGCCGATCGCCTGTAAGTGCAGCGCTCCCTCAGCGCGAGATCCATCAGCGAACTGCCATGTTGGGAAGTTCTTGATCCCTGCTTGCTTGCAGGTGTCATTTTCTGTCCGTTGTCCCGGTGGGCTGCACTCCACATAATTCACATATTGGAACGCATAGCCGAACATTTCCTTCTGATCGGCGCAGTGCGGGCACCACCATGCTCCGTACATCTTTGCGCCCGCCTTGTTAACGCACTTCGCGAAGCCGTCAAGTGTGCTAACCGGCTTACGATAATACGCAAAATAATAAATTCCCCATGCGACTATCGTGGCGGCCAGAGCTACCCAGAGCCAGATCCACCTTGGCGCAGGCTTCGCAACAGCGGCTTCGTTTTGCTTTTCGTTCAAGTCAGACATTTTGTTGAATTCTTATACCACGACATTGAGCGCACCCGGCAGCACGTCGAGGCTCTCGCAATGTAGCGTGATCACCTCGCCATCGACCATCACATCAACGGGACTGTCGAGATGAAAATCAACGCGCCGGACCTTGCGGACTTCGGCCAGCGGATGCCGCGTATGAGTGCCGTCGTAAAGTGTAGGCAGGTTGCGAATTAAACCTACGCGGCCAATTGGTCCCCAGCGGACATACTCGATCAATCCGTCATCGGTCGCGGCATCTGGAGCAATCATCATCGTCCCGCCGGTAAATTTGCTGTTGTTGAAAGTCAGGAACAGGCATGGCCGACGATCGATGCTCGACTCGCCATCTACGCTCAACGGAAATGGACGTCGGCGAAAGCGCGCTAAACAGATGAAAATTGAAGTTTGATATCCTGCCTCCCTCCAGCCACTGAATCGGCGGGAGCGCATGGTCGCTACGTCGGCGGTGAAACCTACGCTGAGAAGATTGATGTAGTGGAGCACGCCATCTTTGTGGCGTAAGCGCAGCACGTCGCACTTGCGCGAGCGTCGGGCGATCAGCGACTCGATCGCATATTCCACGCCCTTTTCGCTGAAATCGCGCAGGAAGGAGTTTCCTGTCCCCAGTGGAAGAAAACCCAGAGTCGGAGCTTCCGAATCCGCGGGAAGCGGAAATAGTCCGTTCACAATTTCATAGGAAGTTCCATCGCCGCCAACCGAAATGAATTTGCGATAGCCTTTCAACCACGCCTGGCGTGCGATTTCGGTCGCATCGCCGAGGGCCGCAGTCTCGCGCACATCGACCTGAATGTCCGCCGCTCGCAAACGTTCAAGCGCCGAAGGAAGAAGTTGGCGAGAGCGTCCGCCGCCTGCTGCCGGATTGACGATCGCCAAATACTTTTTCGTTCCGCTCAAAGCTCTTTTACCGCCGAGCGCTCCAGCGAACTCCCAATCTCATGTGCCAGGTCGTTGCGCTTGATCTTCAGTGAGGCAGTGCGGGGAAAATCTTTCTCCCATATGACGTAACCTGTGACCCGTTTGAAATCAGGCAAGCGGCGGTTGCGCGAGACTATTTCATCTTTCAGCGAATCGGTGAACTCCTGGTTCTGCTCTAAACGCAGGACCAGCACCAGCATTTCTCCGCCGAGCTCTTTCTTTGGCCAAACGTAGTTCGCGGCAAATACGCAGTACTCCTTCACTGTGAGGCCGTCGAACGTAGATTCGATGTCTTCGGGATAAATGTTCTTACCGCCCTCAGTGATGATCATGTTCTTCTTGCGTCCCAGCAATTGCAGGTGACCTGTAGCCTCCAGCCGTCCAAGATCGCCGGTAAGCAGCCAGCCATCAACGATTGTTTCGGTCGTGAGTTCTGGATCATCCAGGTAATGCGACATGATCGTCTTGCTATGGGCCGCAACTTCGCCGACAGATTCAGCGTCCGGGTTCAGAATGCGAAGCTCGACTCCCGGCAACGGCTTGCCGACTGTATCTGCGCGAAACGGTTTCAGATCGTTCAACGTGAGCACCGTGCAAGCTTCGGTGAGGCCGTAGCCGTTGGCGACCGGAATTCCAAGCTCGTAAAAGAAACGCAACGTCTGCGGATCGATAAATGCACCGCCCGTAAACATGGCCAGTAATTGTCCTCCGAAAGCCTTGTGAACCTGACCCAGGAGTTTGCGGCTAAGCTCGACGTTAGGACGTTTGCGGGTAAGCGTCTTATTGATCGAGATCATTAGGTTAAGCGCAAAGTGTTTGATCCCCGGCAGCGCATCGAAATTCGATCTAAGTCCGCGCTCCAGATTCTTTAGCACCATAGGCACGAGGCTCACATAAGTGACCCGGTAGCGAACAAACGCATCGCGCACAAACTCAGGGCGCAGCGTGCGAAGGTGCACCACGCAGGCGCCACATACGAACGGCCCGACGAAGCCGACCATGAAATCGATGGCGTGGTTCGTGGGAAGAATGCTCAAGTAGCGCACTCCCGGCCAAAACGGATACCACGCGGTCAGCGATTTGCATTGCTCAAGATAATTTTCGTGGGTGAGGACACAGCCCTTTGGCCTTCCACCTGTGCCGGAGGAATAAACGATGCAGGCGGCATCCTGACGCCGGCGGGAGATGAGAGTTGGATCGCCCTTGCGGCGGAACTCCTCCCAGCGATAACCTCCGCGAAGGTCGGCGCTCGGCGGAGCTTCCGTGACCAGAACAATCTTGATCTTGTGATTCTTGAATTCCGGGTCCTGTGTGATTGCCCGCCAAAGGTGGTACTCGATCACCATGAATTTGGCTTCGGAATGTGCCAGCAGTTGCAGGTGCTCTCCGGCGCTCAGCTTGTAGTCCAGCGGAACCAGCACGCCGCCACTTTGCAGGATTGCGTACGCCGAGATCAGCCACTTCGACTGATTGGTCATAATAATCGCGGCGCGATCCCCAGACCGTAACTCCGCATCCTGCAAGGCACGCGCCAGCGGAGCTGCCATCTGCTTGAAATCCGAATATGTGAGCCGGGTGCGTTCGCGCTCGCGATCGGCTTCGATCAGGCAGGTCTCATTCGGCCAGCGGTCCAAAGCGTCGCTGAGCGCCGCGCCGAGGGATGTGTACCGATCCAGATCGAGCATGCAGTCTATTTCACCACGGCGACGCGCAGCTACGGAGCGAAACGGGCTTGATTGATTCGGTTCCGACGATCGAGGCAGCGGTCCCCGCCCTGAAATGCGACTATTTTCCGTGCCTCTGTTTCAAGCTTGCGATTCTAAAGCCTGGTTTGGATTCGCTCCGCCAATGTTCTAAAGTCCGAGACTCCCTGCATCTCGTAATCGGGTAACTCTATATTGAAGTGCTGCTCGAGGCGAGTCAGCAAACTGAGCGCCTGCAGACTGTCGATTCCTAGCTTTTTGAAGAAGTCATCGTCCGGAGAGAGGCTCTGCCGCGGGACCTTAAACTGCACGGCGGCGAGATCCAGAACTTCATCCAATGTCTGTTGTTGTGTCTGCATATAAGTCATTATTACGGAAGGTAAGGCTGGGCGTTTGTGCTCTCAACAAATTTCTTCAGTCCAGCCTCAACGGCAGGCTGACTGAACAACTCGCAGAAAAGATCGATCTCCTGCCTCAAATCATCGTACGGGACCGGCTTGATGAATTTCTTGGCGGCAGCCATGGTGTTGCGATCGAACTTGCCGGTCTGTACAGCCGTTGCGCGCGCCACGCGCAACGCTTCTCCCTCGCC